>OIEM01000036.1_pt1 | contig 83254 bp, 83 predicted proteins | sample 1581761 | NCBI WGS metagenome assembly OIEM01 (sample SAMN01760978, study PRJEB22395) | human gut metagenome | reverse complement strand
AAAAGAAATACAGTTATATCTTACCGGTGATGCTCGGCCTGCGTTTTGTGATCTATAACGTAGGTCTGTTACTTATTGCCAATCATTTTTATGGAGGACAGCAGTGGTTTCGGCTTATGATGCCTACCATAGCGTCCGCCAGTACATTTCTTATTATGTTTCTCACCACATTTTTGTGGAAAGAACAGTTAGCAAAAGTATTGCTGGGATTTTGCTTATGTGATTTCGGTGTAACAGCCATTGTATATGGAGTACCATCATTGGGATTTCATCCAGTGATAAATGCAATACTATCTATCATTATTTTCCTGATTATTTATAAAATCATAACCCCACTATTAAAAAAATATCAAAATTACAGAATAAAACATTCGTACATTTGTAGTGAAATATTAATAGTACTCATATTAAGCGGATGGCTCAGTAACTTTCTTTATGTCGGTATAGAAGATAGTGTGGCAGCACAAGATACAATGCTCCATAAAATGGGAATATATTTTAGTATAATGGTGGCTTTGAGCGTTACAGTGGTATTTTTTATTTACAGCATCCAGCTTTCAAGAAGAAAAAAGCAGCTTATGTATGCCACAGAGCAGATGGAAAGTTATTATTCAAAAGTAACTATACAAGTAAATGAATTGCAGGAGTTTTGCCAGGACGTAGAAGAGGGTTTTGAAGAAATTCTAAAAACACAGAAGGCAGGAAGCGTAAAAGAAAAGAAACAGTCTGTACTTGCCTATGTAGAGCATTTGCAGGAACGGTATCAGTCTATAAATGATATCTTTTTCTGTTCTGATTATATTGTAGACGGACTTCTATATGATTTTAAGATTTCCCGTCAAAAACAGCAAAAGAAAACAGATATTCTTTTTCAAAATTATCATATAAATATTTTATTCCATTCTTATTTGCTTCACGAACTAATAACCTTAACGCATCTTTTGCATATCCTTTACTTCTGTATTTAGATTCTATCAAAATTCCACATTCATAAATATCATCTTTTTCATTATACTGATAATTTACATATCCGACATACTCGTTAATTTCACAATCTTTTACATATGCAAAATATCTTTTATCATCAATTAATATCTTAAACCAATTTTCTTTATTAAACTCTATACAACCAGTTTTATAATCATAACCACTATATGTTACCTCATAACCGGCATTATAACTCATTGTTTTTGCATCACTTTCTAATTTTTCTTTATAAAAATATTCATTCTTCTTAGGAATAACTAATTTAATATTTTTCATTTATACTCTATCATAACCCCACCAATCAGGGATTAATTCCTCCAACTTAACAAATTCTTTTGTTTTTTCATCTATTAATATTTCTATATCTTTGCTATTTTTAGAAAGTTGCATTAAATATTCTCTACATGCTCCACAAGGAGAGGCTACTACTCCACGTGAATCAATACAAACCAATTTTAAAATTTCTTTTTCACCATTTGTTATCATATTAGCAATAGCATTTCTCTCAGCACACATTCCAAGTGAACAAGAGGTATCAATACATACTCCAGTATAAATATGATGGTTTTTAGTAAGAATTGCTGCTCCAACACCTCCAGCACTAATCATTTTCGAAACTTCTCTACTATTTCTTACATTTTTAGCTTTTTCATATAATTCATCCCAAATAGTATTTTCACTATATAAATATTCAATATGAATTGCATAAACCCCAAAATTTTTTATTGATTCTTCATATCCATCCAACTTATAGACATTTTTAATTGCCTCATCATAATCATCTGTGCTAGATGTTGTATATTTAGTTCCTTCTAAAGTAAATAATTCTTCAAGAGTTTTATAATAATTTACTTCTTTTACTTCCGCATAAAAAACTTCTAAACTATTACTAGTAAACTCTATTATATCATTTGAACTAATTTTGCTATAATTTATTTTTCCCTTTTTATTTGCCCTAATTTCCACTCTTTTAGTTTTATTTTTGATAGCTAGAGCTGCCCTATCATTAATATTTAATTTGTATACCATTTCTCCTCCATTTTCAAAAAAATTCTGCGTAATGCAGAACTCTATCAAAAACTAAAATGATATTTAAAATACATTAAATAAAACAAAGCGTGATTAATTCAGCATTACAATTATAAATCATTTGTAAATTTTTCATCTTAATCACACTCCTTTCTTTGAATAATTTACAATATTAATATATTATAAATTATTAGTTATGTCAATTATTTTCTTATTATTTTTATTTAATATTTTTTTCCTCTTTTAAATATCAAACTCTAATACTTCCCCATTTTTTGGAAAAAACGACAAAAAGTCTGTTTTACTGTTATAACCAACAATATTAAAATACAAAGCCTTGATAAATGCTCCATGAGATATTATTAAGATATTTTTATTATCATAAGTCTTATTTAAATAATCTAAAAAATCTTTAGCTCTTTTTAAAACTTCTTTAATTGCCTCAATGTCATATTCATCATAATTAAGTTCATAATCCCAGCTTTTAGCAGTTGCATCATAATTAAATGGTTTTCCTTCAAGTGTACCAAAGCCTCGTTCAACTATTCTATCATCAATTATTAAATCAAGTTTATTATTAGTAATAATCTTTGCAGTTTCTATGGTTCTATTTAATGGAGAAACATAACAAATATCAATTAAATTTACATTAATTTTATCTTTTAAAACCTTTGCTTGAGCAATCCCATTTTCATTTAATGAAATATTTGTTTTTCCTTGACATATCCCATTTTTATTCCAATCTGTTTCTCCATGTCTAACTACATAAATTTTATTCATAAGTCTTCCCTCAAAATATAGTTATTTTCCCAAAATTTCTTTTAACATTATTTCTGCTTTTTTTACAAAGAAATTACTTTCATCAATAGATAAATTATAACTTAATAAATCACTTTTCATTTCTTCAACATTCCTATATTTTCTATCTATATAATCACCAGTTGATTCCATTTCAATAAATATATATTTATCATTTACAAGTTGCACAACTAATTCTGATTTATCATTTGCATAAACAATACATTTATCACTTATATCAAACAATCTTTTATAATGTATTGCTTCCATAAATTTAACAGCTTTATCAACATCAGTAATTGGACATCTAACTTTTCCTTGTTCTAAAATATCGCCATTTTCAGCATATTTTTTATATTTATATAATAAAACTTTTTCAAAGCCAACAATATCTCTAACTAAAATACATTTTTTTAGAATATCTAAATAACTCATATTAGAAATATTAACGTTTTCATCTATCATATAAATATCATTTACAACATACTCTTCTTTTAATAAAAAATTATTTTCTTTTAATTCTTTTTGTAATGTTTCATAATCTGTTTTAACTAAAACACTAATTTCAGTTTCCATTTGCATAACTATTTTATCCTTTCATATTCTTCTAAAGCAATAATCATATCTTTAGATATAATTTTATTATCTTTATGATTGGGAATATTTTCTTTTATAATATTAATTGCATCATCTAAATCAATATATATTAATTCAAAATGTTTATTTATCTCACTTTCAGTATAATTAACATTTTCTAAATTAGGTAATTTGTTAGTTTCAACGGCATAATAATAAATATCACTTTCTCTATTTTCACCCTTATTTGGATAATCTTTATTTAAATAAATTATTTTTAAAAACGGATTATTTATTACTTCATTTTCTAACTCTATACCAGTTTCTTCTTTTACTTCTCTTTTTAAAGTATCAACTAATTCTTCATTATCTTCTTGATGTCCCCCAATAAACATAAAACATCCATCTTCATTACCAATAAGTAACTTCCCATTATTTATTAATAAAACTTTTATTCTAACACTTTTACTAGTTACATCCCTTAAATTTATATTATCATTATTATATATAATCTCTTTCATACTAACACCATTTCATTACTTCATCAAAATATGGGTTTTTATCAAACTCCCCATTTTGACACATTGTTTTTAATTCCTCTTTACTTACCCATTTTGCACAATTTACTTCTTCAACTTGTATTGTTACATCACTTATATCACAATTATATTTAAATAACCATACATCTAAAATATCTGGACATCCTTCATAATATCTTAAAGTACTTCCTACAAATACACCTTCAACATTTTTAAAATCAAGTCCTAACTCTTCAAGCACTTCTCTTTTAGCAGCTTCAAGTGAATCTTCTCCCATTAAAGCTGAACCACCAGTACATTCCCACATTAAAGGATGTTTTTTATTCGCTGAACGTTGTGAAATCAAAAACTCATTTTTATCATTCATTATCCAGGCATTAACTACCAAATGATATTCATCATCACTTAAATAATCTCCCCTTTTAACTGTTTTATTTAACTTATTCTTATCCTTATCATATAAATCCCAATATTCCATAGTACCTCCATTAATTTATTTCTATGATATTATCATTTGCTACTTTATAACAGTCTCCACAAAACTCAATTTGTTCATCATCAAGTTTTATAAAAGATTCATTTGGTAAAGCAATTAAAGCTTTTATCTTACTTACCATCTTTACTTCTTCTAAAAATTCCTTATTATTTATATCAAAATGAGGATAAACATTAATATCTGTTAAACCAATACCATCATATATTTCTATCTTTTCACTATAATCATTATAATATATTGCTTCATTACTTAAATTTATTGCTCCAGCACTTACTCCAATTACTACTTTAGCTTTATTAATTATATTTCTTAAGTTAATTTTATTTATAATTTCTATTTGCTTAAAACAATTTTCCTTACTTTATAAACTTATCAAATATTATTCCGTGTGATTTAGTTATATTTTCTTCTCTAATTAATTTACTTATTTCTTTCTTATTTAAATAACTTACACTTTCTACTTCATCTTTTTGTAAACTTAATTTATTTATATCAATATCTTTCTTTAAATAATATACATCAAATATAGGTATCCCTAAAGTTATACCACCAAGAACAACAAGAGAATCTTTAGGAATATCAATTCCTAATTCTTCTTTTACTTCCCTTATAATTGCATCTTTTGAATTTTCATTTTCTAAAACATGACCACCAGTTGAACTATATTTACTTCCCTTTTCTTTTGATGTTTTTTGCATTAAAAACTTACCTTCATTATTTTCAATAAATATAATTGATATTAAAATATGTTCACCATCAAGTAATTTTTCTCCTCGAGCAACTTTTTTATTTAGTTTTTCTCTTCTTTCATTATACACACTCAAATATTCCATAAAGCCTCCATATTTACCAAAATTATACCATATCAACTAAAAAACACAACCCTTTTATGTTGTATTTAGCTAAAAAAACAACACATTCACACGTCAAACTTTGCTATGTGATGTCGAAAGTGTTGCAACGCACAAAAATATGTGTATAATAGTTCACCGTTACCCAAAAGTGATGGGGCCTACTTTCTATTTGGTTCGGTGCTTTTCCGAGGTTAAACTCAGGGGAAAAAGGGCTAGGTGGTAAAGTTATGAACGAAAATAAAAATACTCTTTTATTAATTATAATCCTATTAATAATTGTAATGTTAAAACTAATATAGGAAAAAAGACACTAGCCATTTATTTGAGCGTAGTCTCATTTTCAAAAGTCATATTTTTGTAGGCACTACCCACTTTCTGAGTAACCTTGCATTTATATTATAAGCAAATTTTATATAAATATCAATACTTTATTCTAAAATTGCTTTAATTCTTCTAACACCAGCACTAGAAGCTTCTTCTTTTTTTATCTTAAAATGTCCTAGTTCACTAGTATTTTTAACATGTGGACCACCACATAATTCTTTAGAAACATCTCCGATAGAATAAACAGTAACTATATCTGGATATTTTTCAATAAACATACATTCTGCCCCACTTTTAATAGCATCTTCTTTTTTCATTTCCTGAGCACGAACATCTAAACCTTCACTAATCCATAAATTTACTAAATCTTCAGTTTTTTGTTTTTCTTCATCACTTAGTTTATGGTCACAGCTAAAGTCAAAACGCATTCTCTCATCAGTAATATTACTTCCCTTTTGGTGAACATCTGGTCCAACAACTACTTTTAAAGCAGCATTTAGTAAATGAGTTGCAGTATGATATTTAGTTTCTATCTCACTATTTCCAGCAAGACCACCTTTAAATTTTCCAGCAGATGCAGTTCTTGACAACTCTTGATGAGCCTTAAATTTTTCTTCAAAGCCTTTAACATCAACATTTATTCCAGCATCGTGAGCAAGTTCTTCAGTAAGTTCTATTGGAAAACCATAAGTATCATATAAATGAAATGCTACATCTCCATCAATATCTTTATTACTTACTTTAGCAAATTCTCTTAAACCTTTTTCTAAAGTTCTATTAAATTTTTCTTTTTCATTTTTCAAAACTTCTAAGACAACAACTTCATTACTATCAAGTTCACTATAATACTTTTTATATTTAGAAATAAGTAATCTAGCTATTTGTTCTTCCCAATTACTATTTATATCAATATTTAATTTCTTAGCGTGTCTTATTGCTCTTCTTATTAATCTTCTTAAAATATACCCTTGGTCAGTATTACTTGGTTTTATACCTGCTGGGTCTGCACTAATAAATACAGCAGTTCTAATGTGGTCAGCAATAATTCTCATGCTTTCTTCATTACCTTCATATGGTAAATTAGAAATATTACTTATTAAATCAATTACATCACTCCATATACTTGATTTATAATTATCATTTACACCTTCAAGGATTGCAGTAACTCTTTCAACACCCATTCCTGTATCAACATTTTTCTTAGGAAGTTCTGTTACATTACCAGCTTCATCTTTAAAATATTGCATAAATACATTATTCCAAATTTCCACCCAACGTTCATCTTCTGGGTCAAAGTTTTCTGGTATTTCATCATTACTTCTAAAGTAAAATATTTCTGTATCAGGACCACAAGGACCAGATGCTCCAGCTATCCAGAAATTATCTTCCACAGTCTTTGCAATTCTTTCTTTTTTTATTCCTAAACTAAGCCATTTATTATAACTTACTTCATCAAATGGAATTAAATCATTACCAGCAAAAACTGTCACAGCAAGTCTTTCCACCGGTATGTTTAAATGTTCTGTTAAAAATTCAAAACTCCAAGAAATACTTTCATCTTTGAAATAATCCCCTAAAGACCAATTACCTAACATTTCAAAAAAAGTATGATGGGTTGTATCTCCAATAGCATCTAAGTCATTAGTTCTTATACATTTTTGATAATCACATAATCTTGTTCCATAAGGATGAGGTTCTCCCATTAAATATGGTATTAAAGGTTGCATACCAGCAGTATTAAATAATACAGATGGGTCATTCTCAGGAACCACCGGTGCACTAGGTATTTGTTTATGTCCTTTACTTATAAAAAAGTTAATAAATAAATCTTTTATATTCATTCTAATTCCTCCAATATTTTAAATACTTTTTCTTTTGTTTTAGCTAAATCATCATTAGCAATTATATAATCAAATTCATCGTAATTTTCTAGCGCTCGTTCTGTAATATCACTTTGTTCTTCAATAGAAAGTTTACTCGGGGCAAAATTATTTATCACTAAAATACTTGTTACATCATCGAAATTCTCTTTCATATCTTCGAATTCCAAAGGCATTCTTGCATCACTAATTATTACTACATCAGCAAAACCTTCATAAAGTGAAATGTCTTCAATCATTCTCTTAGTTAAAAATCTTTCATCATAACTTCTAACTTTCGCCCCAAATTCTTGTAAAAATCTTCTAGGTTTATTTTGACTTATTCCATCCCAGTCAGTAAGTTCTTTTGCAAATAATTTAATATATTTACTAAATTCTGTTGTAACACATTTTTTTAATTTATAAATATAAAACTCATTAACCATTTTGGCAACTTCATTTTTACCGCTACCACTTTTTCCCCCAATAACAAATATTTTCATAAAATCAAATCCTTTCTAAAACAAAAAAGAATGGTCCAAAAGGAGTCTTTTAAGACGGTACCATCCTTTAATTAACTTAATTTTGATAACGGAATAACCCGATTAATCTCTGTAAGTAGCAATTATTTAAACTTTCTATTAGTTTCCATCAACCACTAACTTTCTATAAGAACTTTCAAATAACATCTCACATCAACGATTACATTTATTAATATACACATAATTTTACCTCTTGTCAAGTGTATTTGACCATCAATTTTACTTATGTTTGGTAAAACCCTTTATAGTAAGAAAACATTAAAAGCAATATGTTATCACAGCGCTTTTTCTTCATCAATATTTCTTTCAAATAACTTAAATTTTTCTATAATAAATTCAAATATAACTTTAATAACAGACATAATCGGTGTAGCTAAAATCATACCTACTATACCAAAGAAGTGCCCAAAAATAAGTAGACCACAAATAATTATAACTGGATGTAAATTAGTAGCTTTACTCATTACAATTGGTTGTAACACATAAGACTCAACAAGTTGAACAACACAAGCTATGATAAATACACCAAGACCTATTAAAGGACTTTGGGTAAGACCAACAACTGTTGCCACTGCAGTACCTAAATATGGACCAATATATGGAATTAAATCAGTAATACCACAGAACAAACCAAATAATAAAGCTGATTTTAAACCAATAATACTAAAACCAATTGTATCACAAACAAATACCATACAAGCAACTAACAAAGTTCCATTAACACACTTTCTAACTTCAAAACCAATCTTTTCCACTAATGATGCCACTTCAACTTGATGTTTTGTAGGTATAACCTTAAGAAGTAAATTTGTAACATTATCAAAATCAAATAACATGTATAAACCAATAATTAAACCAAAGAAAATTGTACCTAAACCACTAACTAAATTTGACATAATACTAACAATTGTAGTTGGTAAATTACTTGAAATATTAGTTCCATACATTGTAATTGCATCTAAAATATTAGTTTTAACAGCTTCCATATCAAAAGCATCAGTATCTAATTTATCAAATATATTATTTATAAAATCAGTTATCTTACTTAATATACTAGGTAATGTTTTAATTAATTCATTTAATTCATTATAAATAATCGGAATAAAAATTCTAAAGAACACTAATAAAAATGCAATAAATACTACATAAACAATCATTGATGCAAGTATTCTTGACATACCTTTTTTAGTAAGTTTATCTACTAATGGTGCAAATAACCATGCTACAACAAATCCAATAAAAAGTGGTGCTAAAACACTTAAAACCCCTCCAATAAATTTAAAAGCACCAAGTTCTTTCAAAAGAATTGTACCAGCTAAAACAATACCTATTATTAAAATAATAAATAGTAATTTTAAAATATTCTTACTTAAATAAATTATTTCATTTAAGCCACCAGTATCTATTTCATTCTTCTTTTTAAACATGATTACCACATCCCTATTAATATTATAATACAAAATAGTCAAAAAAAACAACTTTTTTATGTTGTTTTATCTCTAATTCTTTCTTGTATTTTTTGTATTTCTAATTCTTTATTACGATTTTCTATTAAATAAACAATAAATTTTCTTAAAGTTAAGTATGGTAAATTAAATAAAATATCAACAGCTAAATCTAAATTATTACTTTTAATACTTTTTATAAAAGACTCTTCAATTACTTCATCTTTACATATACTTCTAAATTTATTTAAAATATTATTTATTTCCATTTTATTTTTCATTTTTTCACTTAAATATAAATCTATTCTAAATCCATTATAAAAATCTTTATCAATTACTTTAATAGGGTTATGTTTTTGATTATCTTCAATTACTAAAGAACCATTTATATATCTATCAATAGCTAAATTAGCTCTTTTAATAGAATTTATAATTTCATAAGTAGAAAAATGCATTGTAAAAGAATCTATATCTGATAATGTTGTTGGATTATAACCATTTGCAATATCAAGTTTAGATATATCTATAAATATATAATCACCAATTCTAGCCATTAAACTTAAAAAATGTTTTTGTTCTTCTTGTTTTTTCATAAAACCACAAAACTTTCTCTTCCTAAAAGAAGATACTATTTTACCATATATTTAATTGTTATGTCAAACTTCACCTCAAAATTTTTTAAAATATTTAAAAATTTAATTGTAGAATTAATTAATACGTGTTATAATATTAAAAGAATAAAGGAATTGTGTGATACAGATGTTTAGAGATTTTGACTATGAAAATAAACCTGTTGTTGATATCGTCAATGAAATGATTATTGATGCTATAAATAAAAAAGCATCAGATATTCATTTTGACCCAACTGAAGATTACCTTAATGTTCGCATTAGAATTGATGGGGAATTATTAGAATACGCCAAAGTACCGGCATTTGTAAAGAAAAACCTTTTAACAAGAATAAAAATTATTAGTGGTATGAATATTACAGAGTCACGACTTCCTCAAGATGGAGCTATTAAAAACTTATCTGACCAAATTGATTTGGACTTACGTGTATCTTCTCTACCTATTGTTGATGGAGAAAAAATAGTTATTCGTATTCTTAATTATACAATGTCATCAGCTGGCTTAGAAAATCTTGGCTTATCTGAAAAAAATCTAGCTAAAATAAATAAATTAATAAAAGTTCCAAATGGTATTATCTTAGTAGCTGGAGCAACTGGTTCAGGTAAATCAACAACTGTATATAGTATGTTACAAATACTTAATACTGTATCTAAAAATATAATAACTGTTGAAGACCCGGTGGAAATGAAAATTGAAGGAATAAATCAAGTTCAAGTAATGAGTGATATTGGTTTAACATTCGGAACAACCTTAAGAAGTATTCTTCGTCAAGACCCAGATATCATAATGATTGGGGAAATTCGTGATGATGAAACAGCTCGTATTGCAGTTCGTGCATCAATCACTGGTCACTTAGTACTATCAACAATCCACACCAATAATTCTTTAAATACAATTGAAAGATTACTAGATATGGAAGTTGAACGTTACTTATTAGGAAGTGCTTTATCAGGTATTATTTCTCAAAGACTTGTTAAAAGATTATGTCCAAAATGTCGTCAAAGTAGACCTACTACTCATTATGAAAAGGTATTATTTGAAAAAGTACTACATAAAGAAATTAATGAAGTATACACTCCTTGTGGATGTAGTGAATGTATTAATGGTTATTCTGGACGTATTGCTTTACATGAAGTTCTAGAAATAAATCAAAATATCAGAGATGCTATTACTAATAATGTTAAGAAAAGTGAATTAAGACATTTAGTATATAAAAAATCAGATGTAACAAGCTTACTTGAAGATGGTCTTGAAAAAGTTGTTGCTGGCTTAACTAGTGTTGATGAAATACTTCGTGTTATTGATGTTGATGATGATATCGGTGAAGATGAAATAGAATTAAAAAATGCCTTTATTGGAAAAACACCAACTGAAGTAATAGAAACATTATAAAACCTCGCTTTATTGCGAGGCTTTTTTTATCCAATGTATTTTGCATAACTTAAATTATCTTCAATATAAATACATACCTTACCATTATTTACATAATAACCATTAGTAAAATTATCATTTTCATTCTTACTTTTTTCAATTGTATTATTAACCAGTACCTTTACTTCTTGTCCATTTTTAATTGCATATTCTTTTGTAGCAATATATTTCTTACTTATTAAATCTTCCACAGTTACTTCATATCCAGGTTTATGACTAACTCCATTAATTGTACAACTTTCATTTTTATTTATAATAATATTTTTCTTATCTTCTCCATATCTTTTAGCAGCTGTTTCAATTAATTCAACTGTACTATTCCACATACTTTTATTAATACCATCTTTTAAAGAACTTACTCCCACTGTACCCATTAAAGTAATTAAAGCAAGAATAACCACAACAGCAAGTAATTCCACTAAAGTAAACCCATTTTTCTTCATTTAATCACCTACTTTAGTAAAAGCCTTAAAGCTTCTTTTACTTGTTCTTCTAAAGTACTAGATTTATTTATTTGACTAATAACTTTCTTAATTTCAGAAGTTTTATATCCTAGGGCACTTAAAGTTTCCATTAAATCTTCTGTACTATCATCTTCTACTTTGCTTACTTCAATATTAATCTTACCTTTTAAATCAAGCACAATTTGACGAGCTAATTTTTCACCAATCTTAGGAAACTTAGTTAAATACAAAATATTTTCTCTATTTATAGCATCCACAATACCATTAATTGAACCAGTTGCAAGTATAGGTAAAGCTAGTTTAGTCCCTAAACCTTTAACACTAATAAGTTTTAAAAATAATTCATACTCATCTTTTTCTTTAAAACCATATAAACTATACTCATCTTCTCCAATTTTATTATATACATATACTTTATATTCTTTATCTATTTCATAACAAAAAGGATTTGGAACATATATTAAAAAACCTACTCCATTTGCTTCTACTATAATATTATTACTATTTATTTCTGTAACATACCCTTTTATATAACTATACATTTTTACTTATCACCATCTATATAATATCAAAATATAAGAATTTTATCAATAATATTTCATATAATTAAGTATGAATATACCAATAATTAAAATAATAAAAAACAAAAACAAATATTTTAAATTTTCTAAAAAAGAATATGACTGTCTTATTATTAATGATAGACATACTATTTTATCTAAATACTTAAATATGCCAAGATTTAAGTATTTACAGACTGATAATGACAAGAAAAAAACTAGTATTTTAATTATTCCTAAAAATACTAGTTATGGTTTAAAAATCGGTGATGTCTTAACCCTTGAAGGTAAACATATAATCTAGGATTTGGACTTCATCTCCTACTTTAGCACCCATTTTTTCTAATTCATCTTCAATACCCATACCTTTAAACTTACGAGCAAATCTTAAAACTCCTTCATCTTCATTAAACTTAGTCATTAATAATAACGTTTCTATTTCTTTACCACTTACTACCCAGATATTACCATCTTTCTTAATCTTATACGGAACATTATCTTCATATTTATATACTTTAAATGATTCTTGTGGATACAACTCTTCTTTAGGAGTTTCTTTTAATATTTCCATAAGTCTTTCAATCATTTCATCAATGCCTTCCATATTAAAAGCACTAATTGGTATTACTTCAACATTTGGATAGTTTTTCTTAAATTCTTCTAAATTCTTACTACCATCAGCTAAATCCATCTTACTTGCAATAACAACTTCTTTTTTATTTTTTAGTATTTCACTATATTTTTCTATTTCTTCTCTTATTACTCTATAGTCTTCTGAAGGATTTCTTCCTTCACTACTACCCATATCTACAACATGAGCAATTATTCTTGTACGCATGGCATGTTTTAAAAATTCTATTCCAAGACCAACGCCATTCGATGCTCCTTCAATTAAACCAGGTAAATCAGCCATCACAAAACTATCACCATTTTTAAGTTTTACAACACCAAGATTAGGATTTAATGTTGTAAAGTGATAAGCAGCAATCTTTGGTTTTGATGCACTAATAACAGATAATAAAGTTGATTTTCCAACACTAGGCATTCCAATTAGTCCAACATCTGCTAAAACTTTTAATTCAAGTTTAACAATTACTTCTTCACCAGGTTCACCTTTTTCACTAAATTTTGGAGCTGGAACATCATGAGTTGCAAATGATTTATTTCCTTTGCCACCTCTACCACCATGAGCAACTACAAATCTTTCTTTATCATTAATTAAATCAGCCATTACTTCATTAGTTTCGGTATTAATAACAGTAGTTCCTTCAGGTACAGCAATAATTATATCTTCAGCATTCTTTCCATATTTATTAGAACCCTTTCCATTTTCTCCTTTCGGAGCTTTTATAATCTTACGATAACTTAAATCAACCAACGTTTTTAAATTTTTATCTACTTCAAAAATAATGCTAGCACCCTTGCCACCATTTCCACCATCAGGACCTCCCATTGGCACAAATTTTTCTCTTCTAAATGAAGTACATCCATCTCCACCAGAACCTGCTAATAGTTTAATTGTTAGTTCATCAACAAACATAATAAACACCTCCCCATAATTTTATCATAAATTACTTAATATTTTCAATAGCTTTTAATACAGCAATTTTACCATATTCAAATGTAAGTCCACCTTGCAAATAAGCTATATAAGGACTTCTTAATGGTCCATCACAAGAAATTTCAATTGATGAACCTTGTGTAAATGAACCAGATGCCATAATTATTTCATCATCATAACCAGGCATTTTTGTAGGAATTGGCACACAACTTGCATCTATCGCTGAGGCACTTTGAATACCTTCCACAAACTTAATTAATTTATTTCTATCATTAAATTTAATTGCTAAAACAATATCAGATTTTTCTTCATTCCACTTTGGACTTACTTCATAACCTAAATCTTCCAATAAGTATGCAGCATATACATTAGTTTTTAAGGCACTTGCAACAACTGAAGGCGCAAAATAAAGTCCTTGTAAAAACATTTTATTAGCCCCTAGACTAGGACCAACTTCCTTAGCTTCTCCAGCCACATTTAATCTTTCACTACATAAATGAATTAAATCACTTCTACCAACTATATAAGCCCCATTACTAGCAATTCCTCCTCCTAAATTCTTAATTAGAGAACCAACACATATATCAGCACCAACTTCAATTGGTTCCTTTTTTCCAACAAATTCACAATAACAATTATCAATCATTACAATAATATCTTTATCAATACTTTTAATTAATTTAATAACTTTTTTTAATTGTTCTATGCTTATACATTTTCTATCACTATAACCAATTGAACGTTGTATTTCTATTACTTTAACTTTATTTTCTCTTAAATATTTACTTATTACATCATAATTAAAATCATTATCTACTAACTCTATTTGGTCATAATTTATCCCAAATGATTTTAAACTACTTAAATTTTTATTAAAACCAATTACACTATCTAATGTATCATAGGGTTTACCACAAATTGATAATAATAAATCCCCTGGTCTAAGTAATCCAAAAAATGCTGTAGATAAAGCATGAGTACCAGAAATAAATTGATTTCTAACTAAAGCATCTTCAGCTTTAAATATTGTTTTATAAACCTCTTCAACTGTATCTCTTCCAATATCTCCATAACCATAACCAGATGTTGATGTAAAATGTGCCTCACTTACATGACACTTCCAAAAGGCTTCTAAAACTTTTTTACTATTAAACATACATATATCATCAATATTTTTAAAAACATCTTCTAACATTACTTAATCCCCCCATCTATTTTTAACACACAATCATTTACATATTCATTACTAACCATAAAATATATTGCATCAGCAATTTCTTCTTTTTTAGCAAATCTACCTAACATAATTTTATCTATCTCACTTTTTTTAAAATAATTATCTATATTACTTGTCATATTACTTTCTATCCAACCTGGGCATATTACATTAACTCTTATATCTGGACTTAAATATTTAGCAAAATTATGGGTCATATTTATAATACCAGCTTTTGAAGCATCATAATCTATGCTTTCTATATAACTACCCTTAAATCCATTATTACTTGCAACATTTATTATACATCCTTTTTTCATTACATCTAAACTATACTTACTTACTAAATATGTCCCAACTAAATTAACTTTAATTACATCCATAAAATCTTCACTAGTTTTACTATCTAAACTATTATCTTTACATATACCAGCATTATTTATAACGCAATCAATATTACCAAATGTATTCTTTATTACATCAAACATCTTTCTTACTTCAGCTTCATTACTTACATCAGCTTTACAAACTAAGCATCTTACATCATATTCTTTTTCTAATTTATTCTTTAAATTTTTTGCATCAACATAACTATTATTACAATTAATTATTACATCAATTCCTTTACTAGCAAATAATTCTGCAATACATGCCCCTAAAGAACGAGCTCCACCAGTTATTAAAACAGTCATAAAAAATCACCACCTATATATTACACTATTTTCATCCAAAATAAAAGAGTTTTCACTTTTTTATCTAATTAGCTTTTTAAATAGTGGTTTTTATATAAAGTTTTACATAAATACGAAAAAGAGCGAAATTTTTTAATCGCTCTTTCTATATTTTTATTTACCTTGTTTTCTAAGGATTGCTGCTTTTGCCACAGCCCTAATTGGTAATAGATTAAAGAAATTAATATAATTTCATTTGCACTAATTAATACTGCTATTTTGAATTTGACTAAAAAAATAAATACTATTTTAAGCGAAACACTTTTATCTTCAACACATATTAATTATACCATCAAATTTAAAATTACACAAAAAAAATAAGCCTAAGGAATTATGAACTAATCACATTCCCTAGGCTTTTATATATAAATATCTACCATAATATTTTCTTTTAGTTTTTTTGCTCGTTCTAATCCACATGATTGTAATCTCTTTCTATATTTTTTTATATCATCATTGGTAATCTCAATAGAAGTTAGGTACATGTCATTAGACTTAGCATTTTGATTATAGGCATTATTACAATTATTTTCTATATCATAAATATCTTTTAAATAATTTAATTTCCATTTAAATCTTCCCTTTTCTACTTTTATTTTTTCTACAAAAGTTTCTATTAACTCATCTGATATTTCATTATTTCTATCATATTCTAGATTATCAATAATATTTTTCTTTAAATGAGATAGTTTATCTTCTAATTCCTCTTTTGGAATTACTTTATTCTTTTGAGATTGCTCTATTTTTTCTTTCAAAATAGCATTGTTTTTATCAATGTCATTTTTTCTTTTTATATAGTTATCCTTATCTATTAATTCATTTACATACATATCAACTATTCGTTCAAGTTTATTATTATTAGATGATATTTTATCAGCATATTCTTTTATTTCATCATCCATAAACTGATTAATAGAATCATTTTGAATTGTTTCATCAATAATATCACTTGCAATATTCATTATTCTATCTTTATTATCCCAAATAGTATCAAATATAATATTTGCCATTAATTTTAATTTCCATTCTACAACAATTGGCGTTGAACATGCATTATCAGGATCTAATCCTTTTTTAATCCTATAATTTACTGAACCATTATTTTTTTGATTATAGCATTGAAAATAAAAAGTCCAAACATCTCTTTCAGAATTTTTATAATAAGTTGATTTATTAAAACTAGAACCATATTCACAAATCAATTTTTTAGTCCAAATACTTTTAGGTGAACAACAACCATGACCTTTTTTTCCTTCTTTAATTACTGAATGTTGTTCTAACATTTCCTGTACTTTTTTAAATTCATCCTTTGTAATAATTGGTTGATGTTTTCCCTCAACGGTTATTTGCTCTACTTCACCTCTATTTTTCTTTGGCTTTTGTTCTAGATAATCTGGAATATAACTTTTTCTATAAATTATAGTTCCAGCATAAAATGGATTTCTTAAAACTCTAACTATAGAAGAAGCACTCCACTTTTTTAATCCTGTCGCTGTTGGAATATCATTTAATTCCAAATATGCTTTAATATCAGTACTTCCTTTTCCTTTTAAAAACATATCATAAATAATTCTAACGGTTTTTGCTTGTTCTTCATTAATAATCATATCTGAGCCAACTCTATCATATCCTAAAATATTTCCAGTACCATAGAATACTCCATTAAGAAAAGAGATTTTTTGACCTGCTTTAACTCTTTGAGAAGTTTTTTTACTTTCATTTTGAGCAAGTGTTGCCATTATTGTTAATTTCAATTCGCCATCTTCATCATTAAAAGTCCAAATATTATCCTCTGTAAAATATACTTCAACACCTATCTTCTTAAGTTTTCTAGTTTCTTGTAATGTATCAACAGTATTTCTAGCAAATCTAGATACTTCACGAGTAATTATTAAATCAAAATGTCCTTCATGTGCATCTTGAATCATTTTAATAAATCTTTTTCTTTTCTTTATAGATGTTCCAGTTATACCTTCATCTATGTATCTCTCATATAATTCCCAATCTGGATGTTTTTTTAATATCTCATCATAATATTGTACTTGATATTCTAAAGCTGATAATTGTTCTTCATGTTCCGTTGAAACTCTTGCATAAATTGCAACTTTTCTTTTCATTCATTTCACCTCACACATAGAAAATACCATCAATTTGAATATTCTTGAAGTTTGCGATTTAAATGTGCGATTAATGTATTATATTCTTTTGAACTTATTAAATTATTTTTATATAAAATACTAAATAGTGCCTCAACAATTTTTAAGTCTAATAACTTTTTTGATTCATTATTCAATAACTTATTTAATTCAGATTTTTTTTCAAAAGAATTATCCATTTAAATTTTCCCTTCTAATTTCATTTTCAAGAGTATTTTTTAAATGAATTTCAATGATGTTTTTTCCATCTTGATTATTACTAATTTCAACATGATAAACATTATTATCTAGCTGACCATTTATTAAAGATTTTTCCATATCCGATATATCTTTGTTAAGACTTATAACAGAATAGGTTCTATTATTCTGTGTCTTGTATTCAAAATTAATAACACTATCTTTAATTTGATCTATTGCTTTTAACAGAGTTTGTTCTTCAGCTTCTCTTTGTTCCTTATAAAAATCTTTAGCACTCATATTTATTTCATCATCAACTTTTTTAAATCTACCACCTATTGATGATTTAATTTGTTCTACTGTGAAATATGTATTATCAAGTCGTTTTAATGAGTTAACTTTTCTTTCAATTTCACCTTTTTCATAACAAGAAAACTTATTATACATAACAGTATCTCTAAAAACAGGATAACCTATTATAGGAAATATTATAGTTTTATAATGAAGTTGTTTTACTTCATCTGGTGTAAGTAAATCTCTTGCCATTAAAGAAGTTGATTTATTGCCATTGTAGTCTAATAAACTAAGTGATTGACTTATAGAACTACTTGATATTGTTGTCTTACCTAGTCTTTTAGATATTTGTTCTGCTGTATCTTGTGTATTTGTTTTTAAATAAATTAGACCACAGTTATCCAATATTATTTGTGCTACTTCTTTACCATATACATTATCAAGTTGTGAAAAAGATTGAATGAAGAAGTGAAATCTCATTCCTCTACTCCTTGCAACTGATACTAATGCTTCAATATCTGCAAGTGGTGGACAATTTGCAAACTCATCAAGTAACCAATCAATCTGAACTGGTAACTTTTTATTTTCTTTACTATTAGCAAGTTTTACTAACTCCTTATATAATAGTCCTACAATAATGGTAACTAATGTAAAATACACTTTATCTTCATCTGGTACTATTATAAATAATGCTGTTGCTTCTCTACCCAACAAATCAAAATCAAAGTCAGAATCAGATGTAACATTTGCTACATTAACATCATCAAATAAAGACATCTTTTCGCCAAATACTGCTGTAATAGATTTATAGGTATTATCACTTGCATTAAGTATTGATGTTAAAGAATCCTTGCTTTTACTTCCGTAATCTTTCCTATCAATATATGTTTTAAACTTATTAAAATTTTTCTCTTGCATTGAACTATTTTGAAACTTACGGATAGATGTCATAGTAATCTGATTTCTTTTTATATTATTTTTCTTATATTCTTCTAAAAAAAATCCTATTAAACCTTCTAATAAATTTCTTGCACTATTATTCCAGAATGGATCTTTTTGTTGAGTTTTCTCCTGCATTATCATCGTAGCAAGTGAAGTTATTAATCTATTAGTTTCAGCAAGCGAAGTCATTGCCAAATTATTGTATTTAACTTTATCTTTTTTACTTACAATAGACTTTTTTTCATATTCAATATACTTTTCATATTCCTTAATAATTGGTTCTAATATATTAAAATGATTAGACTTTTCTGGATGTCTAAAATCAAGCGTCAATACATTATATCCATTGTCTTTAAACATTTTTGAGGTTGTATTAAAAATTTCGCCTTTTGGATCAGTTATAAAAACACTCCTCTTATTCTTTGCAGTAGCAATAAAAGAACACATAGGAATAACAGCAGTAACTGATTTACCACTACCAGTTGATCCCAGATAAGTATAGTGTGGTGTTTCTCTATCAAACCAAACATATTTAAAATCTTTACTAAACCATATAGGCACACCAGATTCTTTAATATTACTTATTTTTTCTTTTTTAAAATTTTTCTTAATTTCATTAAAAGTTGAGAATCTTGCCGAACCATATTCATTATTATTTTTCACTTTATGTTTTGATATAGCTGGTTCTATAAACATAAATCCTACTATAAACAAAAGTAAAAGAGCTAACACAACGATTAGCTCTAAAGACATATATCCTCATCAATAAGTTCTTCAATATTATAAATATCATAATTGCATATCATTTCATCAACTTGATCTTCAATATCTAAAACTATTTCATCTAAACTTTTATTATCATAAAATTTTACTTTATCCTTATTAGAATTTTCTAGTGCTACCCTTAAGCTTCCAAGTATGTTTCCTTTAATGGCACTATATAAATTATTTATTTCTAAATTATCTAATTCATTATTTATTTCATCTAATGTCATATTCTTCATTCACCCCTTTTTCTTTTCTTATTTTTAATAGTTCTTGCGATTTAGTTAAAGCATCATTAAAGAGTTTCATTTCATTATCTAATAAATCACTATCATCTAATTTATATTTAGAATAATCATAATTACTTTTTCTTAAATATTCTAAAAAATCATTAAGAATAAGTGATCCGTCTTTTAGGATTTTATTTTCTAAAAAATTATAATACTTTTTTATTTTTTTATAATGCTTAGTATTCTCATTAAAAACTAAATTATTATATTTATAATTTTTATATTCATCAAGTGGCACAGGTGAAGATATAAATCTATCTCCAGCCCAAGAACCAACAAACTTTTTATTTTGAAAATAATAATCTCCTCCACCTTGTTCGTTACCACATCCAATTAATAGTGCAAATGAATTTATTTTACAAGCACCAATTTTTTTCATATTTCTATCTATCCAAAAATTTTGTATAGGTTGCTTGAATAAATCAACATATTCTTTTTTATCTAAATTATAAACATATCTAATATTGCTATTGCTTTTACTCACAACATTTTTAAATCCTTCAGCATAACTATATATAGTATGATTTATTCCTAATTCTTTACTTAATTTTTCAATTATATTCGCAGTATTGCTACTATCTGTTGATTCAGCATAATCGCCTACATGAATAACTCTATCACCTTTCCACTCATTACTTAATAATCTTAAAATATCATTACAATAATCATTACTAACATAGGAATGTTCCATCAACTTATATCCATGTCTATTTCTATCACAAATTTCTTTTTTATCTATATTTACAAACTTATAATATTGTCCCATCTTGTACCTCTTTTTCTTTTCTTTTTCTCAGTTCCTGTTCTAGTTCTCTTTGTTCAAGTGTAACAATAAAATGATTAGAATTATATTCTCCATTTTGACATAATATAAATTCGTTTTCTTTTTCTTCAAACATCCAACGACCATCATAGTCTGGATTATTCAAATCCATATCAGTTTCGTATTTAATAGCATCTAAATCATTAAAATCTAAATCATTTTTTATACTTTCAATTTTTTCTTTAAACAACTTTTTAGCATAAGATAAAGATGGAGTTACAGCTATTACATTATTAAATGATTCATCATTGCAAACACAATTACTTGTAATAACATAGACAATATTTTTTGATTTTTTTTCTATTTGCTTTATTTCATTATCTAATTTATTTAAAAAATGAACCCCATCACTACTCATTCTATCTTCGTCCCAATATAAATTATCTACATATTCCTTCAACTTTTTCCAACTATTATTATCTATAATCATATATCATTCCTCCTTCGTTTCTTTAATTCTTTTTAAACATGTTTCATAAAAGTTTTTATTTATTTCAAATCCAATATAATTTCTTTTTTCTTTAATGCAACAAACTGCTGTTGTTCCACTTCCCATAAAACAATCTAAAACTAAATCGTTTTCACGAGAACTATTTCTAATTAACTTTCTAACAAGTTCTTCAGGCTTAATTGTAGGATGATTCCATTTTCTTTTATCTTTAATATTTATCGGATAATAAAAAACTGTTTTAGCATCTTCATAATTTTTAGGTGAACAATATCCACCCTTGCGAAAGTATAAACAATATTCTTTATCACTTAAATATTTGTTATTAAATAACGGTAAAGCATTAACCTTGTTCCAAATAATAATATCCATTTTACATTTTTTGTCTAATACAAAATATTTTATATAAAACGGAATTTGCTCACCATTACAAAATATATAAATATTTATTCTTTTTAAAACTCTAATTATTTCTTCAAGAATATTATAGTCATATCCACCAGTTAAATTTGATTTATATAATTCATCATTATAACTATTAATACTTCTGGCTAAATCAGAATCGTATTTAACATTGTGATTATTTATTTTATATGGTGGATCTATAATAACCAAATCTATAAAATTATCAGGTATTTTTTTTATTCCAATTATACAATCTTCATTATAGATTTTATTAAGCATTTATTATTCCTTTTTTTCTATAATACGAAGCAAATCTATACTTAAGCATTTCATTATAATCTAAATGTAATACTATACTTAATCTATATAAAAACACACTACATGGTTCTTTAATTTGACCGTTCTCTAATTTATTAAGCTCAGAAATTGATATGTCGGTCAATTCAGAGAGTGCCTTTAAAGTTAGATTATGTTCTTCTCTTGCTTGTTTTAGAATTATTCCTAATACAAGAATAAGAATTTCTCCTTTCTTCTTCTCTTGAATATTTACTTGATATTTTTAATCCACAATATAAAAAAAGTGATAGTCCTATAACTAACACTAAAAATAAAATAAAAATTAACCATTTCCATAATGGCATATTTATCACCTCTTTCTTTCATAAAAAAAGACTAGTTTTTTAAAACTAATCTCGTTAAAATATAAAAATAAATTATAAAATATATCAATTCCAAAAGATACTTGTGATGTTTATAAATCTATCTTTAGATTTTTTATATAAAACCTGATTTGTATTTTTTGAAGTAAGTGGACCAAAATTTTCTTTATATGCTCCCAATTTTACATAATCAAAGTTTTTCATCCAATCTTCTATTTCACAATCTCTCCCAGAATACAAAGCAATCTTTTTAAAATGCTTATGTGCAAATTCACAATAATAATTAATTTCATTTTTTTCTTCTATGCCACATTTACCCTCACCTAATAAACACAAAACATCAAAGTAATCATAGTATAAGTAAAAAATATCTTCAAAATTATCAATTAACCTATCGCCATACTTGTAATGTAAAAAAGGAGTATGACAGCCTAAGCATCTATTTTGACACTCAGAAATATAAATTACTAATGACTTTTCTTTGGAAATTTCCAATTCTGATATTCCAGCCATTGCATAATACATTTTATCACCTCCAAAGCAAGTGATGGTATTATATTGTAAATTCGAAAAACTAATTTCTTATAATGAATATTAAATGATTAAGTATTTTTGATTACTAGTCTTTCAATATAATAAATTAATTATTGCTACTATTTTATTGATAGTATAACATCTTCTAAATATAAACTATCATAATAATTATTTTCCTCTAATATTTGCATCCACTCATTAATATTTGATTTAACATTATTATCGCCTTTTCTATAAATTATTCTTAAAAGCATTCCAATAGTTGGGAATTGATTTAATAAATCATCCCATTTCGTTAAAACATTAACATCTTTTGCTGCTTCAATAATTGCTTTAACAGCATAAAATGCTTCCTGATATTCTCCAAAATTTATTAAATCTCTAGCTATGCTAGTATATTTTATTTCACTATATCCATCTAGAACTAAAGAATTGTATAAATTATTGTAATAATATTCATATGTTTGTCTTGGTATATATTTTCTAAAATGTTCTTCTAAATGTTCTAATTCAAAACAAACATAATCTCTTCCCACAACAGATAAAATATATTTTTTTAAATCTTCTGCAGGTATTAATTCAATTAATTGTTGAACTGTTAATTCTTTTTTTCTAATATTTGCCTTCAACTTAATATTACTATATTCTTTATTTTTAATTGCTAACAATACAGCATATTCATGCTTACAAGGATATTCGCATGGGCAAGTACAATCATAATAAAGAAATTCATCATCTTCATCATAATTAACTTTTACTTCATATCTTTTACTTCCATCAACTTTAGCAATAAACTCATTACCATCTCTTACAATTGATACAATACGATTATTATTGTAATAATCTTTTCCTCTACTCTTAATTTGATATTCAAATTCACTCATTTCATAGTCTATAATTGAATCAAGTTCCTCATCAGTTAAAATATTTGAAGAACATTCATCACATGTACAAATATCACTTTTGCCCTTTTCATTGCAACAGTAATCCATTTTTTCAGTAGAATTTTGACTATTTTTTTCTAGAGTAATTTGATCTTTAATTTTGTCAAATAATTCATCAGTTCTAATTTCCACAGATATTCACCTCTGACAATATTATATCATACAATTTATTTTTTCAAAAGAGAATCAAATGTATAATAATATCATCAATAACTATTTTGATAATTTTTAATTATTTTATTATTTAGAATAGCTATTATCAACTTGAAACAATTTGCTAAATTCTTTTTGTGCCTCTTCCATTTCGGCATTAATACTTTTAACCGCATTCATAATTTTATATTTATTTTGATATTTCATTTTTGGTAAAGTATTTGATAAATAATTATTAATTATTGTATATTTATTTTGATTTTTGTTTTTCTTATACTCCTTTAAAATTATTTCTCTTAATATATCATCTGGATTCAATGTCTTGTATTTTTTTGAATTACTTTTAAACATATAATCAGCATGATTAACAATTGCATTATAAATGTAATTATCAATATATTTTTCTTTACTTTCTGTTAAAGTTTTATCTATATTTATTTTAGATACATTATTATCTTTATTAACTTTATATAGGTAATTATTTAAATTATCAATTGAATTCAAAAAGTTAATGTAATCATCATAAAATTCTGATTTTGAACAAAATAAATACTTTTTAATTCGTTTAGTTAAATCTTTAATTTCTTTATTTTTTATTGAATTAAATTTTATTCTTTTAGAATTATTTTTTCTTTCATCATAAAGTAATTTACCTAAAGTAAGAATATCATCTTCAAGCATAATATCTTTTTTATCATAAAGTATAAAATTTTTTTCTTTAGGATTAAAATGTTTTTTTAGTTTTTCAATTTCATCATTTGTTATAGTTATCATTGGATTGAGATATTTTTTTCTTTTAACAGCAAAAACAACTTCATTTTTCATAAAGTTTATTTCTTCTTGTGTAAGTTTACCTTTCCTTCTATAACCTAATTTGTTATTTGATAAAATATAATTTGGCTTCTTCTCTATAAAACTAACATGAGCATGCAAATTATCAGTATCTGTATGAAAAGACAAATTATAAGCCATATTCTTTTTATCTTTAAATCCCATCTTTTTAAAAAATCTAGGAAGAACATTTTTTATAAGTTCTTGTTCTAAATCCTGTAATGATATATTTTCATTTAAATAGTCATTATTAAAACTTATAACACATTGCCATAGATTAGAATTTTCAGCATATTTTACAAATTGTTTTTTCCTTTTTTCTATTTCCTCTTTAGTAGCATAACTGCCATTTTCAATGACTAAATTCATTTTATCGTTTTTGTTGAGTTCTCCAGTATAATAATCAAACAGATTCATTACCCTTTTATCTTCATTTGAAAAGTAATCAAATTTACGAGCTATCTTCTTTTTTAATCCTTCTATTTGTTTAGCAGTATAATTTTCTTCTCTACGATTAAATGCATGAGTAAATTTACAATTAAAGATAACTTTAGGACTAGTCATCAAATTTATCTCTCTTCATTTTTTTCATAAACTCATTTACTGCATAGCTTTTATTAGGATCCTTTATATTAGAAAAATTCATATCTGAATATATTTGTTTGACTAATTCAAATAATATATTCATTTTTCTTGCAACAAATTTCATATCAGCATCTAATGATGATAGTAATTTTTCTAATTCATCTTTTTCTATAAAATATTCACTTATTATAAAATTAAGCTCATCAGAATATGATCTTTTATTTCTTTTAGAAGATACCTTTACCTTACTATCTAAATCAGGAGAGATTGAAAAATGTTTATCAATCTTTCTCATTTTCAATCTCCTGCAATCTTTTTAAAACACATCTTAACAATTGTAATTTAAATTTATCAACTGGTTCTTCTTTTTTTTCATTATTTTTAGAACAATAAGGTTCATAATCTGGCAAGAAATATTTTATACCAAATTTTTTGTAATTCTTAACCCATGATGATATTCTTCTATAAGGAAGATTATCATGTAATATACCTGTATCAAATCCTGCTCTTTCAAAAATTTGTTTACCAGTTAATTCTGGTAAATCTATTCTCATCATTACACACCACAATTTGAAAATCGTATCATATACAATTTTCCTTTTGTATCTGACTTCTTTAACAAAGATATTATCATTTAAAATTTTTAATTCTTTATCTGTATAATATCTCAGTTTCATAAATCAATCTCCATATTTTTATGATTTTTTATTTTCTCTTTAGTAAGATTTTTAAGCGAATCATCAAGAATCACATCTTCGGCAATTTCTCGTATATCCTCTAACACAAATCTATCCTTTTCACCTAGGTCATCAATTATATCAGCAACATACTTTTCTGTTGCATTCATTAAATTACCCCAATAAAAAACCATATCAAATTCTCTTTTGTTTTTATCATAATGTAAATCAGCAACATTTTCATTATTACTAATATCATTACATATTTCTTCTAAATGATTATAAATATAATTTTTAGATTCTTCATCAAAATCATCTATATAACTATCTAAACAAACAATATAATTAAAATTACTTGTTTGGTCCATTCCATAGTTGACTATATCATTTGCAATTAACTTACATAGTGTCATCTTCATTCTTTATCATTCCTCCTTTTACATAATTTAAAATTCCTAATTCAATTAGTTTTATTGTCATTTTATTAATACTAACCTTTTCTTCTTCAGCAAATAACTTGATTCTTAACTTTAATTCTTCTCTTATTCTTAAAAATAATATTACAATTATTTAAATCACCTCTTTCTTTAAAAACAAAAAGACTAGTTTATTTCAAACTAATCTCATTAATAAGTTGTAATTTTAAAATTAAACTAATTCTATATAATTATACATATAAAAGCATTTTACCTTTGTTCCATTAAACATTTCTTTTGTATATGAAGTATGTAAATGTCCATGAATACAATATGGAACTTTATTCTTGAATAAATAATATAATATTCCAAATAATCCTTGATGTGCAGCATCATTTCTTTCACTTAATCCATAAGGAGAATCATGACATATTAATATGTCAACTTTTTCTTTATCATTTAAAAAAATTATGCTTTCTTTTTGAGAAAACGATGGAAAATCATCAGGTTTATACTTATAACTTCCTTGGATACCTAATATTTTAACTCCATTTATATTTATAACATTCCCATTTAAATTCTTTAATTCAAATCTATCAATATAATTATTATCATGATTTCCTAATAAAGCATATATTTTTTCTTTATCAATGTATTGCAATATTATATTTATATCGCCATCACTGTGATCACCGAGCAACAAACAGACATCAAAATCTTCATGTTCAAAGATGAACTTGGCAAATTTATCTTTTTTTAAACAACCGTGTGTATCTGATATAACAATCATTTTAATTTTTTTATTAAAAGAATCACATTTTCCGAACATCGATAATAATTTATCTTCTTGATTTTTGTATTTAGGATTAATTCCATACAAAAAGTTTTTGTCAACTTTACTTTCTTTAATTAGATTCTTATAATACGATTCAACATTATTTTTTAATAATTTTAACATATTTACCCCTACAAATTACTATTTATCAATTTTTCTATATTATACTATTTTACCTATTATTACTATAAAAGATATATCTAATTATGACAATTTAAAGCCATCTATTACTGTTGTTTTTTTACATTTATCACATTTAAATTTAAACACTCTATTTTTATTATTTCTATTAAGCATTTCTTTTGTAATATTTTTGATTGAACCACAATAACTACACTTTAACTTTAATTCATCAACATTTTCAATGGGAATTTCACTATCTAATATGCATGAAAATGCGAAATATAAGTTAGTCATATTTTGATTAAAACACTCAGAAGAAATTAATTTTTCATCTTTTAGAATATTCAAAATAAGAGTGATGAAATATAATTGCATGCTACAGCAAACTTTATAAAAATACACCAAATTTTCCTCAACTATATCAGGTGTAGCAAATATAATATTTAAATTACCATTCTCAGTAGCATAACCTTGGGCATTAGTAATTATATGAGATGTTTTATTCCAAATTTTTTCTAAACTTTCTTTTGATTTTTTTGAATATCGTAGATTATACAATTTTTTTGCTGTAAAGAAATTTATTTTTTTACAGCATTTCCTTAGTATTTTCATCTTATCATTTTTACTTATTTTGTCTATGGCAAGATTTTTTATAGGCTTGTTTAAAAATTCAGGTATAAATCTATAACCCTTAACATAAATCATTTCCAATAGAAAAAGATTATCTTTAAAAGGTTTTCTCAGTAGTGTATAAGCTGTTCCAAAATGATATCTTAAAGCACAATTAATAGCATCAAATACATAGTTATTATAATCAGAAACAAGTGAAAAGATTATGTGCTTGTATAGACTTTTATTAATTGCATTTGCATAACCATGATTTCTAAAATAAAATAAATCATACATAGGCGAGCCAAATTTATTCATGTCTTTTTCTTTTATATTTATTTTTTCTGAACTCCATTGATATTCATCAGCATACTTTAAAATATCAACTATAAAATCGTTGCATAACATCAAAAAATTATAATCATTTGTTAAATCCAACTCTTCTCCATTCACTGATCTCATTTTTACCTCACATTCATATATAATTATACCACTAAATTTGTAGATTTTAATGTAAATATAGAAAGCAGGATAAAGGGAATGATAGCACAGCACTAGTTTATTCCATATAAATAAACGAATTATAGTGCTATCATTTCACTTTTTGCACTTGCAAAAATGAGTTAAAAATATGTAAAAACTCTTCCATACTTTTGATTTAACCCTTTTAATTAAAGGGATTGTGAGGTTCATTTTCACTTCCAAGTGTTGGATATGTACTAGGTAATGTTGGATGAATCTTGGATGTTTCATTTTCTTTATTAAAATCCACCAAACTAAGACCATCAATTACTTTTCCATTTTCAGAAACTTGATAATGTAAATGATTACCAGTTGAATATCCTGTTGTTCCCACACCAGCTATTTGTTGCCAACTTGAAACTTTATCACCTATTTTAACTTTAGATGAACTAGGATATAAATGACCATATAATACAATATATTCAATATCATCAACCATACATTTTAATTTAATATAATTACCTGCTCCTCCATTAGTATCTATTGTATTTGTAGAATATTTAAACGACACATCAGTAATCTCACCATCACAAGTTGAATATACTGGTGTTTCTGCTGATGCTCCAAAATCCCATGCTGAATGAGTATTAGGAGTGCCATAAACAATTCGTTCTTCCATAAAATAACTTGTTACAGATAAATTAGAAAAATCTAGTGGCGAGTTAAAAGGCTTATTTTGTATTTCATTTATTTGCCCAGAATCTTTAATTTCTTCACTATTACATACAGAATATATTTTATATCTATCCATTTTGCACGCTTCTGAAATAGGTTTGACTTGTTTTAAATCCATATCTAAATTATCTGTGTATATTTGATCAAAAGTCAAATTATCATTTTCTAAATAAAAATACAAAATTCTATCAAGAGATACATAACCATTACCATTCATTATGTTTTTCCTAACAACAGCTTTATACATATCAGCATATTGACTATTATTTTCTACATAACCATCAGTTATATTTGCACCAAAAAAATCTAGTAACATAAGAATAGGGATTAGTATTACTAACCCCATTCCTATCATACCAATAGAAGAAGATATAATTAATTTAAATATCTTGCTCTTTTTCATGTTTCTTTTCCCTAAAATGATTACAATAGATATTTAAATCACAAGCCAGATCTATAAAAAAATTTAATCTTTCTTTTTCTTCTTTATTTTCTACATTTCCATAAAGTAGTATATCATTCACTGCTGTTCCAACTTCCATAGCAACATTCGTTGGCTTATTTGATAAAATATAATCATAATTTTTATAACAATTTTCTTCTGTACCATATACATCTTCAAATTCAAATGCTAAATGTTGTTTAGAAAATTTAATCAATTCATTACATAATTCATCTTTGCTTTTCATTCCTCTTCACCCATCATTCTTCTTTCAGTAGCAGTAGCCTCTATCTTAATTCCAATTCTTGTTTTATTATCTATGCTGAGTAAAAATTCTCCTCTTTTGGCACCAAGTAAAAAATCTATTTGAGTATCTGTTAAGGGATTATTTTTAAATAATTCCAAGTATGCTTTTAAATCATCTTCTTTTAACATACCCACCATAGTATATTGACAATTGTTAAATATAGCAGTTGCATGTCTTAGCACACTTGCATTACCTAAAAAATCGGATATACACTGACTAGATAAAATTAAATTAGTATTATATTTTCTACATCTTCTTGCAAGTTGTCCAAAGTTTTTTATTACTTCATTATTGTTTTCATCAATATATAAATGGAATTCATCTACAATAATACTAATATGTTGTTTATCACTAGATTCTCTTTTCTCATTTATAATTTTATTTGCAACTATACTATTATTTAAATAAGTTAGTAGATTTAATATTTGAGTATTTATAATTCTTTGATTACCACTATAAAGAAGTTCCTGTAAGTTAAATGCAATTAAATCATTATTTAAATCTATTGAAGTATGAGAATTAAACAAATAAGAATCTGTTCCAGTTAAAAATCTAGACAAAAGTATTTCTAATTGATCTACAATTCTTATTTTTTCTTCACTCTCTAAAGACTTTTTGTATTCTGGTAAATAATTATATAAGTCAGTAAAAATTGGATAATCATTTGCATTTAATGTTTGAAGAGTATTTATTGAAGTGTTTTTATATATACCTTGTTTATTATATAAAGATTCTAATATTGCTAGTAACATAACTAATTCTTTTTCATTTATATTATCAAAAGCACTTTTAAAAAACGCTTCTAAGAATCCTAAATGTTTTGCTAAAGGACAATCAGTTTCTTTTGTTTCTTGTTCCTCATCACTTGGTATATATCTTATTTGAAGTGGATTTATCATTCCACCTTTTTTAGAATATAAATCAATATACTCGCCATCATTTGCTTTTACTAATTTCTCATACTCATTTTCTGCATCGAAAATAAAAATTTTAGTTCCTCTAGCAAATTCATTTACTATTATTTTCTTCATAGTAAAACTTTTACCTCCACCTGTTGATGATACAATTGCCAGATTATGAGATGTCCTTTTATTGTTAAGAATAAATGGATCAAAAAACACTGGTAAAGAAGTATGAATATCTACTCCTAACATGTACCCTGTTGGATCAATAAAATTCGCTTTTGTAAATGGGAAACCTGCTCCTAATGTAATTGTAGGAAAATAGTTAGAATAATCTTTTAGAGAAGTTGTTGTTACATCAAATGATTGCCAAGTTTCTAATTGCCTTAATCTAGGAAGATCAAGTTTTATGTGATTCTTTTTTGCAATCTTTTTTAAATCCCTAATAGTATCTTCTCTTTCTTTTCTATCTCCTGTTACAAGCAAAATCAAAGATATTTCTTTAATTTTTTCATCACCACTTTTAATGTCATTCATAAGAAGTTGATAGTTTTCTTTCTTTATATCTAACTCCGTTGCATCACTTAATTTCTTCGTTGTACTTCTATCTGATAACAAAAATTGGTACTGTGAATTAATCCATCTTATCAACTCATCTTGATCAATAGCATCTTTAATATTTAAACAGCTCCTCACATTTGGATAATTAAATATTTCTTCAAAAAATAATTCATCAACAAATAGAGCAATATTCTTGATTGTTAAAAGTTGCACCTCATTGTCATCGATTTTTAACATATTAGTTCTTTCAACTAAATTGAGTGGAACAATCAACTCTTCAATTTTACTCCACATCAACAAGTCTAGTGGATTATCACTTAAATACAAATTTGATAGAAACTTATATACTTCTAATCTATTTGTTATTATTTCAATATTTAATCTAGGTTGTATATTAGCAAATAAATCTTCTACCTCATCTAATTGTCTTTCTAGAGTATCTGTATCTTTTGCAATTAGAACAATATAATAAATACTAGAAACAGTAAAATTATTTTGTTCCAATTCATCTATTAAATTTCTACTTTCATTAAGTAAAAATAATCTTTTTAAATCATTTTTAAATCTTTTAATCAACCTATCCAGATTTAACTTGTTGTTATTTAAATTAATAGGTTCATCTAATTTATAAAACTTTAAATTTAAGTTTTTAATATGAAATAAACTTCTATAATAATTAAAAAAATTTATTTTTTCTTGTTTACTTGATAATGATAAATCAATAGCTTTAACTTCTATTAGTGAAGCATACTCTCCACTTTTAAGTTCTATTAATCCATCATCACCAACATCCTTTATATTGGAAAAAACTTTAGAATTTTTAATTCTTCTTTTCATTATGGAAGTTTTTAAATATTCAGATTTAGTTTTTTCTTTTAATTCATTTATTTTATTCAAAGATTTTAAATCTTTTTCTTCTTGACTCTTTTTTGGGAATAACCCTATATTAACCACCTTACCTTTCTTTCGTATAAATATAATTTTTACATTTAAAAATATATTTAAAAAATAATCCCAATACTTTATACATTCTATTTTTTTTGGATAAATTAATTGGAATCATTAAAAATACACAAATCGTTAAAAATATAATTGAAAACAATTTATGTGTAGAAAAGGCAAATAATGATAGAAATATCATAATCATAGGAATACCTATATATAAATCATTTAATTCTATATACTTGCCTAATGTCTTTTTTATGCTATTTATAGTTATATACAATTTCTATCACCTACTTTTATATCTATTTCTATACATTGCTCTTTGTGGCATTAAACTATTAACAGAGCCTCTAATATTTGACATACCACCGTGTCTTAAATTCTTTCCTAATGCAGATGGTGTTTTTTGTTCTATTGATGCACCAGTTTTAGAAATAAAGTTTCCTATCTTACCCATTGCACTCTTTGGATTATTGGCATTATTAGAAATTTTATTACCAAAATTAGTAATTGCATTTCCTATACTTTTAACAGCTTTATTACCTCCAACTAATCCAACACCACTACTTGCAACACCTAATCCTAACATTCCAGCTCCAATACCTGCTCCGCCAACTACTGATGTTGCTGTATTCATTGCTTGTCCGAATCCCATTAAACTCATAAGTTGCTCTCTTCCACTATTAGCAGATACATTACCACCTATGAATCTATTAACTACTTGTGATCCAGTTAGTAAGAATGTTCCAGCTCCAATATACATTAAAGATTTTACTAAAATATCTTTAAATGTATTATCAGTAAAGAATGTTGTACCAGCAATTTCTTTCATAACAATACCTGTTAAACTAATTATTAGCATTACAACAGCACCCTGAAGCATTAATGACACTAATTGCTCTATTACAGCACTTCTTCTTTGCTTATTTCCTATGGAAGTAGCAAACACAACAGGGCTAATTACAAATAAAAATAAGAACTCTAATTGCCTACGAGCTAACATCATTCCAGAAAAAAACAAAGCATATAAAAAGAATCCTCCAACTATTATTGCAAGGATCCAATTAATACTATATTTATAATCCTTTTCATCTGGTAATATCCATTTATCATTAGTAACAAATTTATCATTATATTTTTGAGCATTTGTAAAAGAATTATCTTTTATAAATTTTGTATAATCATCTGCTTTAAATTCATCACTAACTTTATATTGATCTGTATAATCTACAAACATAGTTAGCATATTATCAGATATAGTAACATCATTACTAGAAAATATACTCGCTGTCCAACTACTTAACTTAATTGAAAAGGTAGAAACTTCTGCAAATAAAAATACTGATAATAATACAAATAATGTTGACTTAAATATTTCTGTTACTAATTGTTGTATAGATAATCCTTCATCAGGTTCTATTATTTTCATAACAAACTTATATAATGCAAATAATCCTAAAAGAGTTATTGCTATTGCAATTATTCCTTTATGAAAATTTGAAAACATAGAATTATCTGCAACACTATCTATAATATTGTAAGCATTTAGAGATTTTAAAACTTCAAATAATGTATCTATTAGATTATAAATAAAATCAATTATTCCCCAACCTAATCTTCTTAAAAGGTCTAATGCTTTTAATAACATTTTTCCTCCTAAAATAAATCAATAATTAAATTAACAATAGATATTGCTAAAATAATACCAATTATACCAAACATAGTTTGAATTATTCTTTGCTTTACTCTTTGTTTTTGATCTACATCAGCAACTGCATATAATATAAATCCAATAATAAGTGAAACACCTGCAAGTGCTATACCAACTCTCAAAGCCCAATTTGAAAATGTTTGAATAGCCTTAATAATTGAATCTATATTATAATTACCACCATCTAATTTTTCTATTTTTAATAAACTTACACTACCACTAATTTTTTCAACTATGGTATTTAGCATAAGTTTAGGCAATATTTACACCTCTATTTTTCTTTTTTAACATATATCATTCCTCCAATCTAATATATAAAGAGGTAGAAAAATCTACCCCTTATTCCATTTCAGGTTCAGAATCTTTAATTTCTTTAGTTTTAGAAGATAAGAAACTCACTCTATCAGCTACTACACTTGTTCTTTTGACTTTTTCACCATCATCTTTTTCATAGATACTTGTTTCAATTCTTCCTTTAATTCCAATCATATCACCTTTTTTACAATATTCAGAAGTTGATTGTGCTACATTATTCCAGATTGTGCAATCAATAAAATCTGTTTCATATTCTCCATCTGCATTTTTATAACTTCTTGGAACAGCAATTGTTATATTAGTAACTTTCTTACCATCTTCCAATTCTTTTACTTCTGGTTCATTTACAAGTCTTCCTACACAAAAATAATTATTCACTATAATATCACCTTACCTTTCTTAAATTTCATATTCATCGTGAATACCTAATTTTATTTTTACTATTTTTTCATAAGTCATTTCAATTGACTTCTCATTAAACATATCTTTAAACTTAGTTATTTGTTCATCAGTTAATGAAATATTATCACCAATATTTGCATCATCTCCTACAATTAAAAAAGGTCCGAAGATTATATCTCTCCCAACCTCTCTGTTTGGACCCATACCATTGTATTTTCCCTCCTCATTACATATTATAACTGCATCTTCTATTTCAGGCATATAGAAGTATTCTATATATCCATCAACTTGTTTTTGTAATGAGGTTAAATTGTTTGGTATTTCTATTTCAACAGGCAATTCATTTTCTTTAACTAACAATGCTCTAAGTTTTTTTGACATCTAAATCCCCTCCATTCATATTTCATTACACTCATATTCTTTAACAGGACTTACTCTTTCCATTTCTTCAATAACATAAGAATCATCAAACTCTCTAATCATTGATGGATATTCCAAATCCTGTTCATCTTCTTTTTCACTTTCATGACTATCTTCCTCATAGTCATCATAGTTTTCTCCAATTCTAGCAAAGCGAAAAGACATATCCTTTTCTCTTAAATGATTTAGACCAGATTCAATAGCACTAACACTATCATAACTGCTGTACCATTTTACCCAACTCCAACCAAAATAAACGGCATAATCATTTTCTACTTTAAAATCTAAATTATCTAATAAGTTATATTCATCATGATTTAATTTACTTAAATAATTTTTTACATACTTATTTAGTTCATTAAAACCTTTTTTTGTAGCCATAATTCTAACTTCAGACCTATAACCCATCAACATCACCTCTAAAATCTTTTAGTATTTCTTCCATTTCTTTTTGTTCTTCTTCTGTAGTCTTTTTTGATTCACATCTTTGCCCATTCCATACCATAACACCATCTGGATCATATCTTATACGAGGCCCTTTTCTTCCATAGATAATATCATCATAATTATCTGAAATCTTTGTTACAGTTATAAAATTTTGCATTCTATTATTTACAGAATAAGAGTTTAAATATCCTTTAACAAATACTTTGCTATTAACAAAAAAATAATCAAGATTCTCATAATAAAGTTCTTTTGGTATATTTAGACTTATATATACTTTACTATTGGAATTACTTGAATATTTTTTAGATACAATACTAAATTTTACATATTTGTCATTATCATTTATATCCTTAATAACATTGATGTTTCCAGATATAATGACTTCGTTATAATCTACACCATTCATAATCAAATCCTTTCTGTATAAATATTTATATTAATTTAAATTATTATTTATATTCTTGTTATATTAATTCTTTATATTAACTTATTATATTATGTTAGACAAAACTTCCATCGTGGATGGAAATATCTTCTACCCTAGATGGAAATATTTTCTACCCTAGACACTAAATAAATATTCCTCTTGTTCTTCAAATACACTATTTTTATTAAATTATTTTTTTCAAGTTCACTTAATACTCTTGTAATAGTTCTTTCAGTAACAGAAATACTTTCAGCTAAGTGCTTATTAGTAGCAAAACAATATCCATTCTTATAACATAATAGTTGAATATCTCCATATAGTAATTTTGCATTACTACTTAAATTCGTATTATTTTTAATTGATAAAGGTATCTTAGAATATTTTTCATACACTAATACTCCACCTTATCAACTAAATACCCTATAAAGATAGTTTGCTTATCTTTAGTACCTTTTTTACAAGTAATAAGAGTTATCGTATTTTTATATCTATTTCTTACAATTTCAACCTTACCATCTTTATCTGTATCATAGAAATTATTTAGTTTATAAATATATTTAATTCCATCATAATAGGTATATATTAATGAATCTTCCTTCAATTTATATAAGTTTCTAAAAAAAGAAACACCACTCGTTCCATTATGTCCTGCTAGTATTAAATTACTATTTTCAACATTAGGCATTTGTGAATGTTCAATTATTTGAATATTATACTTAACATTATTATATCTACTATTATAATCAACAATACCTCTTTTCAAATCTATACTTGGTATTTCAAGAATAGCAATATAATTATAAGATGGTGAGGAAGATTTTTTATTATCTTCCTCTTTTAATTGTTCTTGAGGAATAACTTCCTCAGAGTGTTCTTCTATAAAGAAGTCATCTACCATCTTAACCTCTTGTACTTCTTTTTTTGTATTTTTATAAATATCAAAAGTAAAAATAAAAACTGAAATTATTATTAATATAAATCCTATAATTAATACTATCTTATTTTCTTTTTTTCTTTTCATATAAGATTATCCCCAATCCTACTAATCCAATTGATAAAGAAATAATGTATTTAGTATAATTTCTATTTAAATTAGTATTTGGCACTTCTACTTCTTCTAAATCATTAACTAAAGTAGTATTTATTATCTCCCCATCTTTTTCTACTTTAAAATAATTTTTGTCATTATTTAAAACATAATGTTCAAGTGTAGAAATTTCTTTATAATAATAACTTCCGTATTCTAACTCTACTTCTATAATACCATTTTCATCAGTAGTATATTCACCAAGTAGATTATCATTTAAATCATAGATACCAATAACTACTCCAGCTAGTGGATTATTATTAGAATCTACCTTATTAATTATCAATTTAGATTTGATTTTAGTATTAGTCATTTCAGATTTTACTATTTCTCCATTTTCCTTTATTTCAAACTCAATCTTTTCAGTGTTTAAAATATATCCTTCTGGAGCTTCTTTTTCTAAAATAAAATATTTATGACCTGCAGGTAAATTATCAATAATTACTTTACCATCTTTACCTGTTACATACTCACCAATAAGTTTTTCTTCATCATCATTTAAATAAATCTCAATTTTAGTATTTGGAATAGTATCTGATGTTGTAAAATCCTTTTTAGTAAATTCTAATTTCCCTTTAGATAATTTATTTGTAAAATTAAATACTTTAGATATTACTGCTGTATATTGATCCTTATATTTTAGTTCTACTTCATATTCCTTAGAATCAATAACATGATTACCATTTGTTTCTAATTCTTTTAAGAAGTATTTACCCAATTTTAAGTTTTCAATTTTAGCATATCCATTAGAATCTGTTGTTACCTCTGCAATTAATTGTTTATTCTCATCATAAAGTCCATATTTTACTTTTTCAAGTGGTATTTCTTCATAAGAATATTTATTATCATCTATAACAAATTTTTCACCCTTTTTATTAATTTCAATTTTTCCTTTAACTGCTTGGTTTTCAAATTTTATTTCAAATAATACACCATATTTATTGTCAGTTATCAAATTAGAATTTTCACCTATTTCAAATTCTTTTGATTCTTTATTCCATAAATAACCATCAATAACTTGATCTACCTCTTCTAATTTATATTTTCCAGATATTAAAGGATATGGTGTAATTAATACCCCATTGTCATCAGTTTTAAATTCACATAAAGTTTCTGCTTTTGGATATGTAACTGTTTGACAAACATAATCATCACTAGCAAGTGATTTTATTTTAAATGTTATACCACTTCTTGGAATAACTTCTCCTGTATCTTTATCAACTTTAACTACTTTTAATTTAGCAGTTATTTCAGCATTTGAAATTAATTTGTATGTATTTGAATCCGTATCATCTCCTACAACAAACTCAAAATCATCTACTTTTTCATAATTAGGTGTACTAGTTATTTGTTTAAATGTATAACTACCATAAGGAAGTTTTATTTCTGCATATCCGTTTTTATCAGTAGTAATTTTATCAATATAACAAACATTATTACCCATTTGTTTTTGAGTACTCTTGCTTTTTAAAAGTCTAGGAGTACAATTATTTAAAAATATTTCAAAAGTTACATTTGGCTCTGGAGTTAAAATACCTGTTTTAGAATTAGCAAATACTTTAAATATTGTTAAATCAGTTTCTTTTACTTTTTCATAAACATCTAAACTTTCAAGCAAAACATTTTCATTAAGTACGAATGAATATTTATTTTTGTCTAAAGTATAACCTTTACTTGGAGTTATTTCTTTAATATAAAATTCTCCTAAACTAGGAAGATAATCACTAATTGCATATCCATTAACATCAGTCTTTAATTCACCTATTTTTTCATCGCTAGTATTATAAATTCCATAGATGGCATTTTCTAAACTGGCATTGCCTTGTGGATAACTATTTTTAGTACCACTATCCTTTTTATTAATTTCAACTCTTCCTCCAATTACTTTTAAATTAAATAGTGCAGGAAGTGGATCATAATAACCTACTCTCATCACATTTTGAGAGCCTTCCTTAAAATAAACAATTGGTGGTGCAGAATGTTTTGTTGCTTTTTTCACTAAATTTACTTTTGCATCTCCAATACCAGTTGCAGTTATAATCAAATTATTACCTTCAATTTTAGCAGTAACATTTTCAGTTGATGCAATACTAAAATATTTTAAAACATCATTTGAATCTGTTAATGTTTTACTTTGACCTAATGGAATATTTAAGTTGTCAGCATTAAAATTTGGTCTTGTATAATGACTATTTACTAATGAATCCATTTCAGATATTTCACTTGCAAACTTATTAGGATTATCTGTTCCATTTAATGAATCAGTAAAAACAAATTTATTTTGTGGCTCAATTGTTCTCCATATCATTAATTGTGTAATAGCATACCACTTTTTATTTGTATGATCATATCCGTTTTCATTATATTGGTATCCATAATAAGCTAGTAAAGCTATTCTATTCCATTGCTCTTCACTTATATTTAATACACTAGCATAATCGCTCCTTGCAATATTGTAATAAGGAAGATTATTGTCAATATCTACAAATGGTTGTAAACAATATACAAAGGCATTATCTTCGCTTCTTCTCATAAATCTAGATTGCATATACTTAATATATCCATCATTTCTATATTTTCTAACAAATATATTTGAAATATGTTCTGATGGCCATATTGCTTGACCAGTATAGGTTTCAGCATTTACTTTTTCAATTCCTATAAAAATCATAAATAAAAATACACCAATCATAGTGTACTTTAAAATTTTTCTTTTCAATTTAACACCCTCTTTCATAAAAAAAGACATCAATCACGATGTCAAAATGTTTTAAGCATTTCACCTAAGTATGTTCCAGCATAACTTGTAACACTAGAACAAGAATATCCAATTCCTTGTTCAAAGTATTCATTTCCTTTAGATATACATGCTTCTTTTGTTTTTTGTTCTGTTTTATATTCATCAATAGAAAAATCAATTCGTTGCCAATTCCACATTGGTTTATGATAATAATCATATTCACTTATTCCTAATTCATCCCATGCAGTTTTTTTATTCTCAGATTTAGGTTCTTCTACAACTGTAGTGTTCTGTTTAATATTATTATTTTTATTCTCTTCAGACTTTTTTTCTTCCTTCTTTTCTTCGGATTTAGATTCCTTAATAGCTGATGAATTAGTTAATTCATTAGTATTTTCAATTTCATTGAATTTCTTGTCACTAGATTCTGTAACAGTTTTATCAGTTTCTATATTTGTTTTTGTATCAACAACATTTTCATTTGTTACTTCTTCTACATTTTTAGCTTTTGAATATAACATAAAACAAGATACACCAATTATAATAATTACAAATAATATAACTGGAATTATAATTTTTTTCATAAGTTCACCTCATCATGATGTTACCATCATTTTTTTAAAAATACAAATCCTCTTTTTTTACAAAACAAAGGTCTTTTATTCACTTTATTGACCTGAACATAATTTCTAGTTTGTTCTTTAGTAAATAATTTCTCATAATCGCCTTTTAAAACAACATCTTCTACACTTTTTAAAGCTTCATCATAAGATGTAGATTGTATAGACATTTTTATTTCCTTAACTACTTTTAAACTAACTTCAAATTCTTTTTCTTTCATAATCTTATCCTTTCTTATATATTACATTGTTGATATTTTACCTACTACCCTCAACAGGGATTATTACTAAACGATTGATAGTTAATCAATTCCACGAGTCTATGCTCTTCTGTGGTTCTCACAGAACTGCTCCCATTATTTGAGATTGTGGCTAAGCAGGAGTATCATTATCCCTATTATTTGTCATGGCAGAAGATAGAACTACTATCCTTTTATAGTCAGATTTTTACCGACAAGCGAATCTACTAATGTGCTAACCGTTTCCAGTTATAATAGGAATGTATTTAGTAAATGCAATTAAATTTTCAAAGAACAAGTGAGAAAAGATTTATTCATCCTTCTCACTTGTTTGGCACTTTGAAAACGATTTTGCAACCCAAATTTTTTATTTTTTTAAATTTTTTTGAATTTCTTCTATTGCTTTATGAATACTTTTACTTATTGCTTGATGAGATGTACCTTCTTCAAGTGCTATTTCTTCTAATGATTTATCTTCAAAATAATATTTAATTAATCTTCTTTTTTGAATATCATTTAAAAGCTTTATAGCATTTTTTAATTCTTCATTAAGCAACCTATTTTCAACTTCATCTTCTACCGATTTAGTTTCTATTATTGCCCTGTGGAAGAGTGTTTCTTCATATACTTCATTATGTTCTATATGTTTTCTTATTTTGTGGATTTGTGAAATATCTTCAAGTTCAAATTTATCAAAAGCCTCATAAACTTCTTTGCTTATTTTTATTTCTTGCAAAATATTTTTACTATCTTTAAATTTACAAATATATATACTCTTTTCTATATTAACTTCTAAAGTATAAGGATTATATTTATCCTTATTTCTACTTACATGTTTATCCATTTTATTCTCCTTATCAATTCAATTTTTTTAATCAAATTGATAAGGTGGTCCACGAATAAATAAGTAAACTTTTATTAAACAAAAAAAGGTGTCAAAAATATCCCTATCTAGAATATCTTTGACACCTTCAATTATTATTTCTTTTTTAATATGAACCTTACTGCATACTATCCTCATAAGCATCACCATAGCAATGGATAAATACTGCCAATGTAATTAGACTTGTACTGCTTATGCTAATTACTAGTTATAAATAATAATGCTAAATTCAATGAGGATAAAATTATACTTTTCCATGATGCATTACTGAGTATAACTTTCATTGCTCCCTTTTTTCTACATATTTTTTCACTTCCTAAAAATAAAAGCAGTAACAACAAAAATAAGTCATTACTGCTTTTAAAATTTTTGCTAACATCTGCTAGCCTACTACTATTTAATTATAACATTAATTATACAAATAAAAAAGAGTCTTCGTGGCTCTACTTAAATTGCTTTTATTTCTTTTTCTATTAAATCATATAACTTTACAATATCTTTTCTTTCCAGTGACAAATTATAAAAATCTGTTGAGTTGCCAAAACAGAACTCTACTTCAATAAATTCATAATCCATCGAATCTTTCCACCAAATCAAGTTGATTTTAGAATCAAGAAATGACATCTTATCTGTATAATACTCACTTGATGTTTTATCCATTAAAATATTATTTTTTAATCTTTTTCGTAATGTATCCATCTCGGCATCTGTTAGAGTAAAATCATTAACCAATCCTGTAAAATTTTCATTTTGAATTCCAAATTCTATTTTGTATTCTTTCTTTAATTCTTCATACTTTAAAATATTAAACAAAATAATACTATGATTATCAGTAAGTATAATATTATCTCTTGCAGATACTTTAAATCTATCACTCCATCTTAATGTGAAATAATCATTTAAACACCATTCAACTTGCATAGCATAAAAGTCTAATCTAACATCATCCATATTATCAATGTCAATAAAGCAATTAAACACATTATTTTTTCTGATACATAATATCTTTTCAAATATATCGCCTATTTTGTAAATGTCTTCATCATCATTAAAATTAAGTCTAGAAAGTTCCTGATACATCATTATTGTACATTCGTTACTACTATATATTTGAGCAAGTTTCATAATATTTTTATAAAAGTTAAAAACAAACATTCTAATAAATCCAACACAATATTTGTTTATTTTTTCATACTGACTTTCTGAACTATGACAATTATCTTCACACAATAATATTGATGAATAGTTATTTGTCAAGCTTTCTTCAATTACTAGAGCCTGTTCCACACTATTAAAATAAAACTTATCTTTTACAAACCCAATATATCTATCAACATTTTCTAAAAATCTTTCTTCTAAAGTTATTTTTTCTTTACCAAACACTAATTTACTTGCATCTGTAGTACCTTTTTTTATTTTTTTAACTAATAAGTGCATTCCCTTCGTATCCAGTAATTTATATATATCACCACCATGGCAATACACTTCGCTTATTGCATATTTTTTTAATCTTATGATTTGTTTGGTATCATATGTGCTCCAATTTTTTTTCATTCTTCCTCCCATGATATTACAAATATTTTTACTGCTTATTTATTATATCACACTTTCACAATATCACCCATAAAAACACTAGTAATTCTTTAAACAATGGGAAAATTAATATTAGTGAGGTGTTTTATGTTCAATAATAATCTTAAATATTGTAGAGAAGAATTGGAAATGACTCAGGAGGAACTTGGGTATGTTTTTGGAGTAACAGGTTCAACTGTTGCAGGTTGGGAAAATAGTAATGATACAATGCCACTACCTAAGATGGTTAAATTTGCAAATTTATATCATTATTCTTTAGATTATATTACTGGTTTATCCAGAAAAAATAATTATATTTTTATCACTAAGCCAAACAAAGCACAACTTGGAATTAAATTAAAAGAAATAAGAACAAAACTAAATTTAACTCAACAACAATTAGCAGATGAATGCATGATTACTCAACAATCATATAGTTTATATGAAAATGGCAAAACATTAGTTACATCACTTGTATTATATACCATTTGCTATAATCATAAATTATCTATGGATAAAATTTTAAAAAAATAGAAGATCGGTACTAATCTTCTATTTTTTCTATATTGTATTGATTTAAAAGCTTCATTATGTATGAATTTAATAATAATTCTGTAGTATTTTCAATAGCAGTAATCTTGTATTCTATTTCATTAATTTTATTAATTGTAACCGATAGATTTATTTGCTCTTCCTGAGTTAGATAAGGAATCTTATAATTTGAGAAATTTGTTTGATTAATAGCTTTTTTTGATGTACCTGTGGCAGTATTTTTAACTATTTCCTCTTTTAAAATATCAAATATATTTTTATATAATTTATAATCTAAATCTTTCTTTGAAGTTAATATAAAGCATAAATCACTAGCAATAAATTTATCATTTACATAGTGACATCTACCAAGAGAACCTTCAGCACCAACAGCATAAACCAATGCTTCACATTCGTGAGTATATTCTTGATGAGTTTTCCACTCAGCAGATGCAGTAATAAAATTGTAATCTCCCTCTTTACATTTGCTACTTTGTAATGAACCCTTTTCAATTGTAAATATATCTCCAATTCTTAAAAGCTTATCTTCATCAAAATAAGATTTAATTAAGTTAATTTTAACTTGGTTTATTTTTTCTTTATATGTATTATTATAATGTTTAAATTCATCTATATTTGATTCAACTAAATTATATTTAGAGACAATTTTTCTTTGGACTGATATATCTGGAATATTAATTTTTAAATTTTCTAAAGATGATGTGCTTAATGAAACATTTGCACTTCCCTTCATTAAAGGGACAATTAAACGATCTTTATTATGTGATAAATATATATATAAATACTTTGTAAGTAATTTATCTTCATTTTTTGAAGTTAAAGCACATAGTATGCTTCCTAAAGCGAATTTGCCACTTTGGTAATGAATCCTTTTTAAACTAGCATGCCCATGACCAGTAGAAGAAACAAGAGGCACACATACTGCTTCACAATCAAATTGATAGTCCTCCGAAGACAATCTTTTCTCTGCTGTTACAACTAAAGGATAATCTCCAGCTTCTGCCTTTTGTATAGAGGTCTTACCTTTAACGCAATTACAAAGATCTTTTATTCTATAAATAGTATTACACATTATTATCCACTTCCTGCTTTATTTCTTTTAATAAATTAAAAATATCTTCATAGTCAGAAATCATTTCTTCTATTATTTCCGATGGATTTAACTCATCTTCGTCTTCAATTGATAAAGGATTTTTAAAGTTTAATACATAATTATTATTTATTATGTCATCAATTGAAACTTTCCAAGCATTTTCATTTTCAACTCTATTACTCCACCAATTAAGTTCCTCTTGAAACTCTTCAAATTTAATTGGTTTAGTTTTTGAATAATTTTTTTGATTTTTTGGTACTTTATGTTTATAGAACCAAACTTCCTTGGTAGGACCAGTTTTGTCAAAAAATAATATATTAGTGGAAACTGTTGCATAAGGTGCAAAAGTGGAATTAGGTAATTTTACTATTGTATGAAGATTATATTCTGATAATAATTTTTCTTTAATTTTTGCTTTATTTCCTTCACCATTTAAAAATCCATCTGGCAAAATAACACCGGCTTTGCCATTCTCTTTTAATCTATATAAAATTTCAATCATAAATAAATCGGCAGTTTCTGAAGATTTTAATTCTGCTGGGAAATTATTTTGAATAGATTTTTTTTCTGTTCCACCGTAAGGAGGATTCATAAGAATAATATCAAATTTATCATTTTCATCATAATCTCTGACATTAATTTCTAACGAATTTTTATGTTCTATGTTAGGTTCATTAATATCATGTAAAAGCATATTTGTAATACTTAATAGATATGGTAAAGATTTTTTTTCAACACCATAAAAAGAATTTTGAATTTTTTCATTTTTCTTTGTTGTATCAACTTGATTCGATAAATAATTTAAGCATGAAACAAAAAATCCACCAGTACCGCAAGCAAAATCTGCAACTGTATTTCCTACTTCCGGTTTAATAGCATTTACAATAAAATCTGTAAGAGCTCTAGGAGTGTAAAATTCGCCAGAATTTCCAGCTGATTGCAAATCTTTTAAAATTGTTTCATAAATTTCATTAAATGCGTGTCTTGTTCTAAAATCATATAAATCTATTTCATTTAAAACATTTATAACTTGTCTTATTAATACTCCATCTTTCATATAGTTGTTTAAATCGGTAAATACTTCCCTAACAATTAGTCCTCGTATAGGCGTATTCTCACTTACATCTAAATCTTTTAAGCAAGCAAAAAGTTGAGTAATAAATGCTTCTAATTCGGAACCTGTCAATGCTTTGCCATCCTTATTATCTATTGCCCAATTTCTCCATCTATACTCATCTGGAATTATAGATTGATAATTATCTTCAACAATTTCCCATTCCATTTCTTTTGCATCATACAATTTTAAAAATAATAGCCAAACAATTTGTTCTATTCTTTGTGCATCACCACTAATACCAGCATCTTGCCTCATTATATCTTGCAATCTTTTTACCATTGTAACTAAACTCATTTTAATTCCTCCTTATGAATATAATAAACTTTTAATATTTAAGATTAAATCAGAATATTTTTCCTTACCTCCAAAATTCATGACGATTGGAACAATACCACCAAATTTTTTGAAGTTATTAATTTCTAATATTTTTATATCTTCTAATTCAAGGACACTTTTATTTAAATATATATTTAAAAGTTCATCAATAATTTCTTTTTGTAAATCATTATACTTGTTAATAAAATCACTATTTTTTACTTTTTCAATTCTATCTTTTTTAGATACAACTTCTTTACCATAAGCCATGTTAGATAGAATATCAAATATATCTATATTATCATTCACCTTATCGAATAATGTTTCTACCATTACTCCCTCATTATATAAAAAGTTTAAGAAATCTTTTTTAGAATTTGCTCTATACCATTCTTGTTCAAATGCATCATAATTTTCATATAATTTTTTTAAATTCTTACTTGAGTATTCAACAACAGATTCTGTTATTAATTTACCATCTGCATCATAATATTTTACAGTTTCATTTAATATTGATACGGGAACATCCTTAATATAAATTTTTTTAGATTCATCATTCATTATATCTACACTTATTGGAGAAGATGACGGTGTATTATCTATACCAAAATCCTTACCCGTTTTTGCTTGTGTACCATCTCCACCATCAATATTAAGCACAACTTCAGCTGGACCATTAAAACTTGGATCAGCAAATTTTTCAGAATTATTTCTAAAATCCATAATAGTAAAGAACTCTTTACCTTTTTTAGGAAGTAATCTAGTGCCTCTACCTATTATTTGTTTAAATTCTGTCATACTTTGAATCTCTTCATCCAAAACTATTAATTTAACAGTCTTTGTATCAACACCTGTAGAAAGCAATTTAGAAGTAGTTGCAATTACAGGATAAGTAGTATTAGAATCAATAAAATCATCTAACTTAGCTTTACCAATCACATCATTACTAGTGATTCGTACGACATAATTAGGATTCACCTGCATCATATCTTTATTCTCTTCGGCAAGTGCATTTCTCATTCTTAAAGCATGTTCTGTATCAACGCAAAATACTATCGTTCTTGCCATTCTATCAGTTGATTTCATAAATTCAGTTATTCTTTTAGCAACAACTTTTGTTCTTTCATCAATTACAATAGTTCTATCAAAATCATGCACTGTATATTCTCTATCTTCTACTTCAAAACCATTTTCATCTAGTTTTCCTTTTTCAGGTCTATAGCCTTCTAAATCTTTATCTAATCCTATTTTTATAACTTTATACGGAGCAAGGAATCCATCCTCTATACCTTGTTTTAAAGAATATGTATAAATTGGTTCTCCAAAATAAGTAATATTAGATATATCCACTGTTTCCTTTGGAGTTGCTGTCATACCTATTTGCGTTGCATTGCTAAAGTATGTTAATATCTCATGCCAATTAGAATCATCTCTAGCACTACTTCTATGGCACTCATCTACTATTATTAAGTCAAAAAAATCCGGTTTGAATTGTTTGTATATTTCTTCTTCATTACTTCTTAATTGATGGTATAAAGACATATAAATCTCATAAGAAGAATCCATATTTCTGTGTTCTACTTTTGTCATCACTCTTTGAAATGGCTTGAAATCATTTTGCATTGTTTGATCTATTAATATGTTCCTATCAGCAAGATATAAAATTTTTTTCATTCTCCCTGATTTATGTAATCTGTGAATAATTTGAAAAGCTGTAAATGTTTTTCCAGTACCTGTTGCCATTACTAACAATATTCTCTTTTCACCTTTAGAAATTGCCTCAATAGTTTTATTAATTGCTATCCTTTGATAATATCGTGGAGTTTTATTTATATCTATAAAGTAATATGGTTCTGTAATCAATTCTTCTTGTTCTGGAGTAATTTCTTTTTCTTTCAAATACCTTTCCCATAATTCTTTTGGAGTTGGGAATTTTCCTAATTCTATTTCTCTCTCTTCGCCAGTAATCATATCATGTTCAAAGAATCCATCACCATTTGAAGAATAAGCAAATGGAATGTCCAAATCATAGGCATAATCCATTCCTTGCTGAATGCCATGAGAAACAGGTACTTTATTATCTTTTGCTTCAACTACAGCAATTGGAATATTTGCTTTATAAGATAATAGATAATCAACTTTTTTACCTTTTCCTCTTTGAGCAATATTTTCCCTGACATTTATCTTACCGGCTGTATAATAATATTCACATCTAATTTGAGAATGTATATCCCAACCAGATTTTTGCAATGCAGGTGTAATAAATCTTAATTTAATATCTTCTTCTGTTAATTCTTTAATACTTAATCCATTATTCATAATTTAAATTCACTACTCCATTCAATTATTTTTTGAAATATTTAATATTTCAAAAAAATAGTCAAACAATATATTATATATTATATCATAAAAAGTGTAAATTTACATTGATATAAATAAAAAAAGAGTCAAGAAATATTAAATTGCAAAAAAAAGACATCAAATTTTTATTTTGTGTCTTTCTCCCCATTTGTTTATGGAAGCAATTAACTTATTTAACTTTTTCTGTTCAATTTGGATATTTAAATAATTCATATATATTAACCTTAAACATAATATCAATTTAAATTCTGCATAATTATTTTCTAAAAGTTCAAAAACCTTTTTCTTTTCATTCATATTAAAATGTGATAAATAATGCCTATGTTCTTTTGCCTTTAATAAAAAAATTGATGTAGGTAAGTCCTTTGCTTTTTTTAAATCTTTTTTATTTAAAATTTGTTTAATAGTACTATCCTTCAAAAAATAATATTCTAAAATTTCCCATAATTTTTTCTTATTATCGTTATTTAAAGTTATATATGTTCCCTCAATTAATTGAACCAGCAAACTGTTATTCATTTCAACATAACCAATACCATTTTGGCTAATCATAAATACATCATATAATATATGTGTATCTTTTCTAAATTTAATGAATCTTTTAATTAAATCAGCCGTAAGGACATTAGAATCTATTATTGATAAAGCATTATCATTAGATCCTGACTTTAAATTTTGATGATATTTATCAACTGTTTTCTGATATAAAATTACCTCTTCATCGTTTAAATAAAATTTATATTTTTCCAATTTAGGAATACACCCAAATATTAAATAAACTATTTCAAGCACTCTATAAAGTATATCATCTAATTTATTTCTTTTAGTTTCAACCTTTGACTCTAGAGTAAATAATAAGAATATTTTATCACTATCAACAATTTTATTAATATATATATTTTTTTTAGATGTATATTTTACTTTAAAATTTTTTATATAACAATTATAAGAATAATTTTTAGGATATGAAGTTTCAAATACTATTTTGCTAGTTAAAACATTCTCTTCTTCTCCAATGTAATTTTTAAAAATATAATTAATACTAACAGTTTTTAAAGTTACTGATGAATTTGCTTTATATCCTATTAAACAACCTATGCAAGAATAATTTATGCTATTTTCATCAATAAGGAATATATTCATCATAGGTAATTGTTGAAGAAAAGAACTTTTAAAAATAGTAAAATAATCTCCCAGAGATAAATTAAATTGGAATGACAAATTTTCTAAATCCAAAATACCATCAATTTCAAAATAGTCATTTTTATTTATACTTATTTTATTTATCTTAACTAATTCCATACTAATTTATTTATTCCTTCATAATTTATTTTAAATTTTTTTCATAGCTTTGTTTTAATATATTTTTTACATATTCAATATCTGAATCCTGATTAACAATAATAAACCTATCATGAGTCCATTGATAACTTTCTGCAAGCTCTCCTACCATTTCTTGTGGATCATCATAATCGCCAGTCATAAGAACATATTTTAAACTATTTTTTTGAAACCATAATTCAATAAAATTTTTACCATAATAATATGATAAATACACTGATGTAGTATTTTTCTTTATATCAGAGTTTAATGACATTATATAATTATCTAGTTCATTATAAATGTTCATTAATTCTGCACTAGAATTTTTGGAAATTTTCTTAAATTGATTTTCATCATAAATTACTTCTCTTAACGAATTATTTTCAACAACTTTATTTATAGGATCTGTAACATCAGTTTCTTCATCATTTTCTTTAATCATAAAATCTAAGCCTAGCATTTTGATTCTTTCAGCTTTATTAGGAATAATAAAATCATATTGTTTTTCCATAAAAGAAATCATTTTTAGTCCACGATTTAATATTTCATCTGGAGTCCATTCTAAACTCTTAGCGACTTCCATCTCCGAATGTGAACCATTAATATATCCTCTTGTTCTATCTAATCCTAATTTCTTATCATCAAAAGAATAATTTTGTAATTTAACATTAATGCTTAATGATAGTGGCAACAAATTACCAAGTGAACCATTTAAATATTTTCTTTCATTTTCAGTATAATTGCCAAATCTTGATACCCAGTATTCATTAGTATCTGTTTGAGGGTAAATGTGTTCAATAGAAACTTTGTCTTTTTCATCTTTTTTAAACAAGTTTTCTGGATATATTTTTTGATTAGCCTGATTATTCATTAAATATAATTCATATTCATATAGAAAATATGTTTTAGCAGGCCAAGAATAATATCCTTTATAATTTTTAAAGAATCTATTAATATTATTTAAAATACCATTCATATTAGCAACTTTATTATCACTCAAATAGTCAATTACATTAAGTTCATCATTTATCTGTGATAATGTTACTTCATTTATATAATACTTATGAGCTAGATTCCAAAAGAAGCTATTTTTATATGTTGATTGATAATTTACTAATCTAAAATGTAAGAATATAAACCTTTCTATTCTCTTTAAGCATTCTACTTTTTCAGATTCGGTAATATCTTTTTTTGATAATAAAACCGTTATTAAAGGTTTAAAATAAACAAATTGTAATCTATTTAGTTTTTGTAACATTGCTTTAACTTCGCTACTTGTTTCATATTCATCAGGATTTTGTACAATATACCAATATGGAATTAATGACTTTATACTATTAATATATTTACTTATACTACCTAAAGTTAATTTTTCTTTTTTATTATCTATATTGTAATCTTCATCGTTTGTTTCCATTTCAGAAACATCCATATCATCAATATTATATTCTTCACTATTCTCTTCTTTTAGCTTGGCAATATACTTATCAGAAATATTATTTTGATTAAAATAATCATTTAATAAGAATGATGAATAAGTGACTTTATTTGATCTCGTATAGCCAAAATATATAATCCAGTGATCTTGTAAGAAATCTTCATCACTTAATGGTTTTAATTTATTTCTACCTAAATAACCATAAACATCTTTCCAAGTATTATTAATATCTTTTCTTATTCTATTTTTAACATCATCGCTTTCATCAAATACTGTTGAAAGATATATTAACCTATTTTTTAAAAGTTCCAAGTTAGACAGTCTTTTGCCTCTATTATTCATTGTTTCAAAGGCTACAAAAACATTAAAGTCATTATCTATATAATACATATTAAATTTTAATTTTTGAGTAATTTTCTTAAATATATCTTCAATTGACTGAATACCATTTGTTTCATATTCTTCTTGAAGTTTTGTAGCAAAGAAACTTTTAGCATTTTCTAGATTCAATGTATAAAAAGTTTCACTTAAAAGCCCAGAGTTTGGTTCACCTAATATTTTATGTTTGAAAAATTCATAACTTGGATTATCTGCTTCATAACCAAACTTAAATGTCTTTATTATATCTGCAGAATCAGGCTTAGTTATAACTAAGAAATCTTCTTCTATTTTATTAAGTGGAATGCTATTAATAAATATCTGATTCATTTCTTTATTAGGATTAATTCTTTTATAGAATGAAACAATTTCATTTATTAGGATAACAAATGTAGTTAATCTTTGTTGTCCATCTACAACATGATAAGCATTGTAATTCCAATTATCTAAAAGCCATCTCTCATCGTTCCACTTTTCATCACTAGTATATTCTCTATCTAGTTTTTTCAAAGAAATCATACCTGTATAGTGTTCTCTATTTGGCAAAAGATTTAAAATATCACTCCAAAATTCTTCTAATTGCAATTTTTCCCATGAATATCCTCTTTGATAATCTGGAATTCTAAATATTGCTCTATTAAATAAATCTGTCAACGATAATAAGTCATTCATTTATATTTCACCTCTTCTTACATATTATCAATTAAAACATCAAGTTGTTTTCTATCTAAATTAAAATTATATATTATATATTGTAAACATAATAATTTTTGAGATAAGCATAAATCTGGTAAATCTATTCCTTTAACAAAATCATTATATTTTGAAATAATATTATTTTCCAATAATTCATTTTCTTCTAAATATTTTTTTATTTCACTAATACTTTTTTCTTTTAAGTCATTTTTTAAATCCAAATTTTTAATTTGCAAATAATATTTTAAATAAATATCTTTTTGTATTGGTAACTTATTATTCAAATATATATCTACATCATTCATTTTGCAAAAGCCCATTAAAAGATTCATTAAAGGCTTTACAACATCCTCATGTTTGTAGCCATGAACACCAGTACCAAGACTAGGAATTAATACTTTTTTATATTTTTTTTCTTTTATACTTAAAAGTAAATTATCATAACAATCCATAAGTGAATTAATAGGATCGGATTCTTCATAATATTTTGGTGCCAAAACATGTATTATATCCGATGGTAAATTAAATCCAGGTGTGATTCTAACTTCCCCATTGATCATATTTTCTTTATATTTATTTTGACAATACTCCATCAACTCAACTCCAGATGCTCTATACACTGCTCCACAAATTCCACTACCATTTTGCATATATTTATTTTGAGCATTTACTATTGCATTCATATCTAAAGAATTTGAAATATAATCACCACATGTTAAATGTAATTTTCCCATAATTCACCCCAGAATCTACCCATTTATAATTATATCATAAAAAGTGTAAATTTACATTGATATATAAGAAAAAACTAAGCATATCGCTTAGAATTTTTATATTTACTCCCATTTCAAATTTGTTTGCTTTAAATATTCATCATAAATATTTCTTAAATAGTCATCTAAATATAACAGTCCTGTTGTATATATATCATTAGGTATTCCATAATATGAAGCAGCCATTCCACCTGTGATAGCGGCTATAGTATCACTATCTCCACCTATAGATATTGCATTTCTTATTGCATCTTCATAATCATACGACTCTAAAAAGCATTGAATTGAAGCTTTAGCAGTGTCTAAAGATTTAATGATTATTTTTTTCTTTGATTCTGTTAAAGAATTAACAGTTTCATTTAATTTAAAATAATTTTCTTCAATATATTTTTTTATATTCTCTTTTGTTTTTTTATTTTTAATCAAATAAATTACTGTGCAAACTGATTCAGCACCTTTAATACTTTCTTCATGATTATGAGATAAATTAGTTATTATTGAACAATACTTTTTTATATCTTCTAAATTATCCGAAAACATTGGTATAGAGCTTATCCTCATAACAGCTCCATTGCCATAACTTCCATAAGGCTCATGTTCTTCACTTAACAACCACTTTAAAAAACTAGGTCCATATCCACATTTAGGATATTTTCTTCCAATTTCTGTCATTGTTTCAATAGATACTTTTTTTAAATTTTTATAATCTTTATTGCAATTCAAAAATGATTTTGCAACTGCAAATGTCATAACAGTATCATCTGTAAATCTATCATATTTATTAAATAAACTAAAATTCTTTTCTATTTTACGATTTGTTACTTCATAAATTGAACCAATAATATCTCCAATAGAACTTCCAAGTACAGGGTCCTTAATCTTAGGTACTATTAAATTATCAAATTTTAATGCCAAATCCATCAAATAATCTTTCTTTACTAGTTTATTTAGCCATAATTTAGGAATTGATTCATAGCCATATATTATACCTGCCATTGAACCAGCAATTGCACCAATTGTATCCGTATCATTTCCTATATTTGTTGAAGCTATAATAACATCTTTGTAACTTTTAGCATTTAATATTATCCATAATACACATTCCCAAGTGTCAACAATATAACCAGATGAACTAATATCATTTATATTGCACTTAGATATATCAGAGTTTAATAATCTATTATAAATTAAAATAGACTCCTTGGAATACATACTATAATCATCTTTTTGCATATATTTATAAGCTTCTTCTTTAGTCATTCCGCTTAATAAATTCATAATAAATTTATTATACATGTAACAACCTAATTTGCTAACATCATGTCTATGAGTTAATGATGAAATATCATCTGATAATTTTCTCATTTCTTCATCTGATAACTTTTTATAATAAGAATATAAGGCAACTGGTAAAATTCTCATCATAGAACCGTTACCATTTGAATTTATACTATCTAATCCACATTTTACTGGTTCAATTCCTGTAGTAAAATTTCTACAAGCTCTCAAACAAGTTCTACCAACATCAAAGCAATCTCCATTTGGAGTATATTCACCCTTATTTAACCAATCACACCATTTAGTCATAATATCACTATAATCAAACTCGTTATTTTGAATAAATGAATCAATAGTTGCAATTTCCATTGAAGTATCATCGGTCCATGATCCAGCCTGCTGTTGTGTTTTTTCTGATCCAATCATTTCAGTAATAGGATTTTTTAATAGATTTTTTCTTTGATAAAATTCTGTTGGCATTCCCATAGCATCACCAATAGCATGACCTATAATACTATCAACAATTTTTGACATTTACCTCACCTTGATACTATTATACTATAAAAAATGTAAATTTACATTGATATACAAAGAAAAAGTTCAACTTATAAGTCAAACTTAAAAAATTAAATCTTGAACAATTATATTTTCTTCTTCACTTTTATTTAATTTATTATATTCCATAATTGCATTTATTATATATTGCTCCACATATCTTTTATCTCTTTGTTTTATTTCAGGTGGCAAAACATTTTCTATCTTTTCTTTATTAAAGGATATTTTATCATTTTGATTCCCCTTCTTTTCGTTTAATATTCCCTCTAATATGTCAAAATCAATTTTTTTATCTTTTGCAATCTTTTTAATTTTAATTGCCTGTGCATGACTAGGCGTTACCAAACAATACTCAATAACTCCTAATACCAATTTTTGTTCTGCAAATCCTAAATAAGATAACTCTACAGCTGGCTTTATTCCCATAGTAAGACCGTTTTTATTTGTTTTTAAAACTGTTTCATCCACAAGTTTTAATAATTCAGGTATTAAATATGTTAATCTTATATAGTTTCTTATCGTTTTTTCTCCATCTGAATTATTTTGTGCCATAACTTCGGAACTTCTTAACTTTGGGTACTTAGTACCCAAAGATTTTCCTTGATGTTTTATAGCATCCATTTTCATTTTATAAGCAAATGCCTTTTCACTCGGTAAAACTCTTTCTCTATATATATTAGAATCTACCATAAATATTGTAGCTTCATCATCATTGAGTTCTTTTAATACAACTTCTATTTCTTGTATTCCTAAAATTTCTAATGCTTTCTTTCTTCTATGACCAGATATTAATTCATATCTTCCATTTTCTTTTTCTCTTACCACCATAGGATTCAACAATCCATTTTCCTTAATACTTTTAACCAATTCCATTAACGAACTATCATTATTTACTAAAAATGGATGTTCTTTAAAATTATCTATCTTGCTTAGATTAACTTTAATTAATTTATCATTCATAACCTATCTTCTCCTTTAATTTCATAATTTAATTTCCAGTTTAAATATTCCTCATAAGATATTTCGTGCTTTTCTCTTTTTATTTTTTGCTTTTTCCATTCTTGTAATGAATTAATTAATAATTTAATCTCTGGCTTATTAATATTTTTGACTTGTGATAAATCTAATCTATAATTTGGAATATACTCTTCAAGCCAAAAGAACAAATAAATTAAATCTTCAGGATTTTTATAATCATATTTCTTTAATGAATTAAAATTAACTTTAAGAAATTTGGCAATATCTTTTACTCTATCATCCTTTGGATTTCTATCTCCTTTCTCATATCTTGTCATCGTTCTTCTCTTGCATTCGCCAGTTAATCCCAAGTGTTCTGAAATTTTGTCCTGTGATAAATGTCTCAATTCTCTTACAAAAGCTATTCTAGATCCTTGAGATAAATTCCTTAATTCAGGTTTTACATACAACAATCGCATTTTTCTTACCTCCTAATTCTTGTCGCATATTATTTAATTTCAACCAAAAAAAGATTGAAATATGCGATAAAAGTATCTATTTCAATCTTTAAAATAATATTTTTACTTCAATTTAGAATTGGAAGTAAGAATGTTTAAACATTCATTTTTTTAGTTTTTTATATAATCATTGGATTTACAGTATTTTAAGTAAATTACTTTCTATCCCCAGATTTGATTGCGGCTTGTGTTATAGCCTGTATAAACTAGTGATTACTATTCTTTTTATTAATAGTGGCCCTTGCCACAGCTTATATAAACTAAAGATTTCTATTCCTTTTGATTATACTAGCCTTAGCTGCTGCTAGTCTAGCAATTGGTACTCTATATGGTGAACAAGATACATAATTAAATCCTAGTTTATCACAGAAAGCAACACTTGCTGGGTCTCCGCCATGTTCTCCACAAATACCTAAAGATAATTTTGGATTAACACTTCTACCTTTTGTTGCTCCCATTTCCATAAGTAGTCCAACACCATCAAAGTCAATACGAGCAAATGGGTCAAATTCAAAAATTCCTTTTTCATAATATGAATTTAAGAATTTACCAGCATCATCTCTAGAAAATCCATATGTCATTTGTGTTAAGTCATTTGTACCAAAACTGAAGAATTCAGCTTCTGTAGCAATTTGGTCTGCTAAAAGGGCAGCTCTTGGAATTTCAATCATTGTTCCAACTTCATATTTTAAATCTATTTTAGATGCTGCAATAATTTCATCTGCAGTCTTAACTACGATATCTTTAACATATTTTAATTCTTTAACTTCACCAACTAAAGGTATCATAATTTCAGGTGTAACTGGAGTACCTTTCTTAGTTACATTAATTGCTGCTTCAATAACAGCTCTTGTTTGCATCTTAGCAATTTCTGGATAAGTTATTGCTAAACGACATCCTCTGTGTCCCATCATTGGATTGAATTCTTTTAGTGATGCAATTACTTCGTGTAATTCTTCAACAGTTTTACCTAAATCATCTGCAAGTTCTTTAATTTCCTTTTCCGTTTTTGGTAAGAATTCATGTAGAGGTGGGTCTAAATATCTAATAACAACACTGAATGGTGCCATAGCTTCAAATAAGCCTTCAAAGTCTTTTCTTTGATATGGTAAAATATTTTCTAAAGCTTTTTCTCTTTCTTCTAGAGTTGTTGCACAAATCATTTTTCTAAAGTTGAATATTCTGTCACGCTCAAAGAACATGTGTTCTGTACGACAAAGACCAATTCCTTCAGCTCCAAATTTTCTTGCTTGCATTGCATCTTTTGGGGTATCAGCATTTGTTCTTACCTTTAAATCTCTAGCTTCATCTGCCCAAGACATAAATGTTTCAAAGTCTCCACTAATAGATGCTTCTTGCATTTCTAGTTTTCCAGCATATACTTTACCAGTTGAACCATCAATTGATAAGTATTCTCCTTCTTTAAAGATGCTTCCATCTGGTGTTTTTAAAGTTTTTTCTTCTTCATTTAAAACGATAGTTGATGCTCCACTTACACAGCAAATACCCATACCACGAGCAACTACGGCTGCATGGCTAGTCATACCACCACGAATAGTTAAAACACCTTTACTTGAATTCATTCCTTCAATGTCTTCTGGTGATGTTTCAAGTCTAACTAAAATACTATCAATACCTTTTTTCTTATTTTCAATTACATCTGCTGCATTGAAATAAATTCTTCCAGTTCCTGCTCCAGGAGATGCAGCTAGACCTTCAGCAACTACTTTACCACTTTTTAGTGATTCACTAGTAAATGTTGGATGTAATAAGGCATCAAGTTGCTTTGGATCAACCATAAGAATTGCATCTTCTTTAGTAATCATTCCTTCACTTACTAAATCAACAGCAACTTTAACAGCAGCACTTGCTGTTCTTTTACCATTTCTTGTTTGAAGAATGAATAGCTTGCCATTTTCAATAGTAAATTCCATATCTTGCATGTCTTTATAATGATTTTCTAACTCTTGAGCAATACTAGCAAATTCTTCATAAACTTCAGGCATTTCAGTTTTTAATGTTGCAATTGGACTAGGTGTACGAATACCTGCAACAACATCTTCACCTTGAGCATTTATTAAATATTCACCGAATAATGCTTTTTCTCCAGTTGCTGGATTTCTTGTAAATGCAACACCAGTTCCGGAATTTTCTCCACTATTTCCATAAACCATTTCTTGAACATTAACGGCAGTTCCCCAACTTGATGGAATATCATTTATTCTTCTATAATAAATAGCTCTTTCATTATTCCAACTTCTAAATACAGCTTTAACAGCTTCAATTAATTGTGTAAATGGTTCTTGCGGAAAATCTTCTCCGGCAAATTCTTTATAAGCATTTTTAAATAGATTTGTTAATTCAAACATATCATTTTCATCTAAATCAATGTCATTTTTAACACCTTTTTTTGCTTTAACTTCATCTATAATAGTTTCAAATTTACTTTTTGCATATCCTTTTACTACATCTGCAAACATTTGAATAAATCTTCTATAAGAATCATAAACAAATCTTTTATTACCAATTTTTTCTGCAAAAGATGCTGCTATTTCATCATTTAAACCTAGATTAAGTACAGTATCCATCATACCTGGCATACTAGCTCTAGCACCACTTCTTACACTTACTAGTAATGGATTTTCTAAATCACCAAATTTCTTACCACTTTTTTCTTCTAGTTTAGCCAAAGCTTCTTTAATTTGGTCAATTACTTCACTAGATAATTTCTTTCCATCTTCATAATATTTGTTACAAGCTTCTGTTGTAACTGTAAATCCACTTGGAACAGGTAGTCCAATATTAGTCATTTCTGCTAAATTAGCACCTTTACCACCAAGAAGATTTCTCATATCTTTGTTTCCTTCTTGAAACAAATAAACATATTTTTCCATATTAATATCCTCCCATGTTCTTATTTTATCACTTTAACCTATGTCAAACAATAAAAATATTTATTTTTTTACACAAATTGATAAAGAAAAACAATTAGTTTTTTATTTTCTAATTGTTTTAAGCTAATTATCTATGTCTTTATCACTAGCATTTGAAGAAAAACGGTATCTATCAAACCAGGTTCCACCACTAGAAATTGATTAGGAACTGTTTGTTCTAATAATACATATCTTTTAGATAATCATTATGTTCAATTGAAACACGGTAGTTTTCATCATTATAATCTAAATCTTCACTAATATATTTTTCTTGAGGTACAAGCTTGAACAGACATTCTTTTTATATTTTTATTTTTAGCAATTTTTCTTGCAATATCATCATAAGTTATTGTTTTACCATAAGGAATTTCTTTAATATATTTAATTATTTCCATAGTAAAGTCACTTAAAGATACTTGCCATCAGACTCTAAAATAATATCATCTATCCCTTCTGGTGTTTTATAAATCTGTTTATACATCGTATTTGTAAAAACCTTCTCCACTAGATTTACCAAGCATTCCTTCATCTATATAACTTTTAAGTAACTTAGCCATACCTTTAAAATTATATGGGGCAAATATTTTAGGAATTTTTACATACATATTTACAATGTTATAAGCAGTCTTAAGTCCAATTGTATCAAGGATTTCAAATGGTCCTTTTGGAGACCCTGTACCTACTTTCCAAGCTGTATCTATACTTTTAATATCACTAATACCATTAACTAGTAAATCCAAACTAGAAAATAAAAGTGGTATTAACATTGAATTTAATAAATAACCAGATTTTTCTTTATTAAGGGGCAAAGGCATCATTCTTATACTTTTAGCAAAATCTATTACTTTAGCAAATGCTTCATCGCTTGTTTTAGAATGTCTCATTACTTCAACAATATTGTTTTTCCATATGGAATTTGCAAAATGAAGAGCTAAAAATTTATCGCTTCGACCTGTATATTTTGCAAGTGCACTTGGTAACATAGTTGATGAATTTGTAACAACAATTGTCTTATCATCTAACTTATCTTTTATTAGTTCATATATTTCTTTTTTAGCATTAAAATCTTCACTCATAGACTCAATGACTAAATCAGCATCTTTTAATGATTTATCAATATCTAATTCTAACTTTATATTATCTATTACTTCTTCGACTTTTTTAAGGCATTTGCTGGCATTAAACTTATCAAAATCAGCAATACCAAGTGACCAACTATTAATATTTTTATCATTTTTCATAACATTTATAGCATCAATATAAGACTTTTTTACTTCTTCAAGTTTTTTCTTACACCTTTTTATACTATCTTTACTTCTTAAATATATTGTTACATTATATCCAGAGTAACTTGTTTGGAATGCTATTTGACTTCCTAGAACTCCTCCACCTAATATTGTTACATTTTTCACTTTTATCACCTTAAAAATATTATAAACTATTTTTATTTTTTTAACAATATTTATTTTTTGCTAATACACAAAATTATACCAATACTAATCATACTTACAAGAAGACTTGAACCACCATAAGAAAAAAATGGTAAAGTTACACCAGTAACAGGAATAAGACCTATAACAACACAAATATTTAGTAAAGCTTGAATGATTATTCCAAAACCTAAACCAAAAGATAAATATTTATAAAATAAATTATCACAATTTAAGGCTATTTTAACAATGCGATAAAAGATAAAACCAAAGAAAGCTGTAACAATTAATATTCCTAGAAAACCAAACTCTTCAGAAATAATAGAAAATATGAAATCTGTTTGTGGTTCTGGCAAATAAAATTGTTTTTGGCGACTATTTAAAAATCCTTGTCCAAGTAAACCACCGGGACCAATAGCATACAAACTTTGAATTATTTGATATCCACTACCTAAAGGGTCAACCCATGGATTTAAAAATGACACAATACGTAACATTCGATATGGAGCTACCACAATTAAACCTACTATACCAAGAAGCCCAACGATACCTATTTTAACAAAAAAAGATAATTTAACTCCGGAGATAAAAAGAATTGATGTTAAAGTTAAAACAATAACCATCGCAGTACCAAAGTCTGGTTCAAGCATTATAAGTAAGAAGAAAACACCAATAACTAAAAGTATTGGTAATACTCCTTTTTTGATATCAAATATTTCTTTTTGATTATTAGCTAAATATTTTGAAACATAAATAATTAAACCTATTTTAGCAAATTCACTAGGTTGGATACCAAAACCACCAATACCAAACCAACTTCTACTACCATTTCTAATTTTTCCTAAACCAGGAATTAATACTAAAACTAATAAAATAAAACAAATTAACAATATTTTATTAGCTTTTTTATAATATATATCAGGATTTATTTTTTTTAAAACAAATACAATTACTAAGCTCATGATAAAAAATGCACTTTGGGCTTTTACAAATTTAAATGGGTCATTAAATTTATATTCAGCCCAGATAGAACTAGCAGAATAAATCATTACTATACCAAATATAGCTATTATAATAACTGCAATTAGTAACCATTTATCATATTTCTTTGGCATATTTATCCCTCGTATAATTATATTTTAAAAAAGAGTTTTCTATTACTTTTTAAGTATTAGAAAACTCTAGAAAACTATGGATTGTTAAGTTTGGGTTAAACTTCAATACGAATTGGATTTGATTTTAGTTCCCCACTACTTTTCGAATAACCGAAAAAAGCATCAAATTAACACATTTGTGTAATTTGACGCTTTTTTGTTACGTTTATAACCATACTCCATAAGTTATTGCTGCCATTGCTAGGATAAAACCTACAACCCAGAATAACTTAATTATGTCTGTTTCTCTCCATCCTAGTTCTTCAAAATGGTGATGAAGTGGTGCTTTTAAAAATACTTTTTTATTAAAATATCTAATTGATATTATTTGAATTAAACTACTTAATGTTTCTATTACAAATACTCCACCGATTATAGCTAGTGATATTTCATGTCTTGATACAATAGCAACCGATGCTAAGGCACCACCTAAAGCTAGAGAACCTAAGTCACCCATAAATATTCTGGCAGGATGAGTATTAAATACTAAGAAACCTACTAAAGCACCTACTAATAGGAAACAAAATATAGCAATTTCTTGATAACCTTCTAGCCAACCAGCATTCCAACTTATAACACCATATGCAAAGAAAGCAATTGCTGATAAGCCTCCAGCTAAACCATCTAGGCCATCAGTAATATTTACAGCATTCGTGGTTCCAACAAGTAAGAATAATATAAATAAACCAAACATCCATCCTAAATCAATGTAAATATTTAAGAAACTTATGCTTAAAGCTGGTTCTCCTCCACCTTTCATAAATAGATAAAAGAAAACTAAAGCTATACACATTTGAATTAAAAATTTTGTAACTAAACTTATACCATTGTTATTGTGATATTTTACTTTTAAATAATCATCTATAAATCCTAGTAAGCCATACGCTAAAAAAACAAATACCACTATAATAAGGTTATAACTTATTTCAATACTTCCTTTTATATACAATAAAATAAGGGAAATAATAACTGGTATTATAAAGATAATTCCTCCCATAGTTGGAGTTCCTTCTTTTTTTAGATGTCTTTCATTGATTAATTTACTTACTGATTGACCAAAATGTAATTTTCTAAATAATGGAACAACAAATAAACCTGTTATTAATGATAAAACAAATCCTAACATCATTGCCATTGATGCTTTTGCTAATATTAACATATTTCCACCTCGCAACTTTATTATACACTACTTTTAATATGCTTTTTTATTTTTAAATAAAAATTTTACATGATTTTACATTTTTAATTTAACATTAATACTATTGTACCGTTTTCTTTGGCATACATTCCACCTTTTGGAGACTCATAGATTACAGTTTCACCTTCTCCACTATATTCGATATTAAATCCTTTTAGAGCTCTTTTGGCATCATCGATATTCATTCCTACAACATCGGGAACAACAACGTATTTTTGGTCAAGCCAGGTGTATTCTTTAGGAATTCCTTCACTATCTGGTTTAATATCAAGTATATCAATAGCACTTAAGAAGATATTTCTAGCAATCGGGGCAGCCACAGTTCCACCATATTGAACAACACCTTTAGCATTTTGAACTGCCACATAGACGACAATTTCTGGGTCATCCGCAGGCATAAAACCAATAAATGATAAAATATATTTACTTGATGAATATTTACCATTTTCAACTGTCTGGGCTGTCCCAGTTTTTCCTCCGATACGATAGTTCTCAATATAAGCATTGTGACCAGAGCCTTTAGCAACAACACTTTCTAAAGCGTATTTAACTAGGTCCGATGTTTCTTTTTTTATAATTGTGCCTTTGTTTTGGACAGTAACACTTTTAATAATGGTGTTAGTTTCAGGTTCCAAATAATTTTTTACTAGAAATGGTGAATATAATGTTCCACCATTTACTATGGCAGATACTGCCCCAACTTGTTGAATTGGGGTTACACTTATCCCTTGACCAAAAGCTGTTGTTGCTAGTTCAACATTCCCCATTTTATCTAAACTAAAAAGAATTCCATTTCCTTCACCATTTAAATCAATACCTGTTTTGGTTCCAAAACCAAACTTCTTTATATAACTCATTAGTTTTTCTTTTTGAAGCATTAAACCTAGATTAACAAATCCCGGGTTGCAACTGTTTTCAATTACTTCTAAGTATGTTTGATTACCATGTCCACCATGTTTCCAACAGTGAAGTGTAGCTCCATCGACAGTTATAGCCCCAGTGTCTGTAAATCTATCTTCAAAAATATTTATTAATCCCTCATTTATAGCAGCGGTATATGTTGTAATTTTCATAGTTGACCCCGGTTCAAATGTCATCCATATCGGTAAATTTCTATTTATTACCTCAGTACTATAATTTTTATATTCATTACTATTGAAGTTTGGTCTTGAAGACATTGCTAAAACTTCCCCATTTTTAGGGTTCATAGCAATTGCTATTACACTATCGGGATTATATTTAGCAACAGCATTATCAAGTTCATTTTCCATAGCAAGTTGTAAATCTAAATCAATGGTAAGTTGCAATGTTACACCTGATGTTGGAGCTTCATAGATTTCTGATAATTCTAACTTATGGCCTTTTCCATCAGAAAAATATTTAATTGAACCATCTTCTCCAGTTAGATAATCATCATAATAAAGTTCTAATCCAGAAAGCCCTTGATTATCAATTCCAACATAACCTAAAACATGACTTAAAACTGTATCATATGGATAATATCTTTTACTTTCCTTTACTAAATATACACCATCTATTTTTAAGGCATCTATTTTTTCAGCAATATCATAACTTAAACCTCTTCCTTCCGGATGAACTCTTTCAATTGATGTTTTTTTACTTACATGAGCTAACATATCTTTATAATCACTTTTTAAAATATCACTTAGTTTTTTGGCAGCATCTTCTTTATCTTTAATTTGATTAGGAATAACTACTAAAGATGTTGTTGTAATATTATCTGCTAAAACTCTTCCTTTTCTATCAATGATTTTACCTCGGTCAGCAGATATAGGTAATTTTCTACTCCATAAAGCTTCTGCTAAATTATTTAATTTTTTATATGAAAAAACTTGGATATAAAAAACCCTAATAATAGCTATAACTAAAACTAAAATAACTACTAAAAATATATATCTAATTCTAGTATGTATATTATTATAAAACATAATTATCCCTCAGAAAAATATATGTTATATTAACAAAAAAAAGAATAGATTAATTTATCTACTCTTTCCCATATTTTCATAATTTGTTAAATCTAATCCAACAAATTGAGCTAATCTAATTAATTCATCTTCTGTTGCATACCTTGCTCTATCTGCATCAAGTATTGCATACCCAATACCACCTGCAAAATAAGCTCCCTCGAAATAATTAATTAAATCCATTCTTAATCTTTCAAAATCTATATTCACTTTATTAATTACTTCTTACATAACTACGATTTTTTAAATATGTAATTACAAATTCCATTTTTTCTTCTAGAGTTGCATCTCTACCATTTTCTCTTTTAAAGGTTGTATAATATGCTTCATAAGATTCGGCTAAAGCTGGAATATCTAAATTATCAATACTAGACACTTTCATATTTTTTACTAAAATGTCTAATTTTGCATCCATACTATCTAATTTATTAGTTATATTATTTATTTTACTTCCAATAGATTCTAATGCTAATTTATTTTCATTAACTGTTTGACTAACTCCATTTAAACTTCCATCTAACGCTAAGTATTTATTATTTACTAAAGTTGCGTTTGCATTAATAGACGTTTTAATTTGTGTAAATTCTGTACCTTGTGTTGAAGCTATACTTCCAATTCCATTATTTAATGAAGTAAAATCACTTACTTGTTGTTCTTTTACTTTAGCAAATCCATTTGTTAAATTAGTATTTAATCCATTATAAGCACTATTTACTACACTTTTAATACTTTCAGATTCTTTTGTTAAAGCACTATTTAGTCCTTTGAATCCATCTGTAATTTGTGTTCCAATAGCATTTAATTTTGCTTGGTTCCAGTTAAATCCATCTGTAATTTGTGTTCCAATAGCATTTAATTTTGCTTGGTTCCAATTAAATCCAGCTAGGATATTATTTTCTATGCTATTTAAAGAATTATTTATTCTATTATAATAATTATCTAATTTAATATTTAAATTTCGATTATAATTATCTAGTTTAACATTTAAATTTAAATTATAATTATCTAATTTAACATTTAAATTTTGATTATAATTATCTAATTTAATATTTAAATTTTGGTTATAATTATCCAATTTTGTATTTAAGCCATTATTAATATTGTCTAATTTAATATTAATATTTTCATTATTCTTATCTAATTTCTTATTTAAACTTTCATTATATGTATCAATCTTTTTATTTAATGCCAAGAATTCTCTATCAATTTTTTGATTTACATTAATGAAATTAGCTCTTGTTTCATCACTAAAATCATTGATTTGGTCTTTTAAACTGTTATAATTCTTATTATTTAATTCCACTAAAGAATTGTAATGAGTATTAACAGTATTTAAAGTATTTTCACTAGCATCATTAATTGTCTTATCTAATGATTCATATTTTTCATTAATATTTTTGTTTGTGGCAGAATTTAAATCTTTTTGTGTTTTGTTCATATTAGCAAGTTCTTCAGATGTTTTTTCATCTAATGAATTAACTTTATCTGTAATTTCATTTGCTAATTTAGTTGTATTTTTCTTACTATTATCAATTTCACCGATTACTTCTGGAATACTATCATTTTCAATATTTATTACTTTAGATAATGATACACCCGCTAAAGATAAAAGGATAATAGCAACTATACAAGCTATAACAATATAAACTATGTTATTCTTATTTCCTTTTTTCATTTCTTACCTCTCCTACTTAATTTTTTTATAAGCATTTTCATAAAATACTTTATAATCTTCAGCTTTTGTTGTGATATCATTATTATACTTTTCTTTAGCTTTCTTTTCTAAATAATCATTTAATTTCTTATCATCTAATGGTAATCTTTTAATGATTGAATAAGCATATTTAGTTTTTATAATATCACTTATCTCTTCTTCTTTAAGACTATCAACCGCATTGTAAACTTCTTCTAAAACACCATCTTTAGTAAAATATAGATTGTTATCACTACTAGCTTCTTCACTATATTTTTTTACTAGTTCTTCAAAGTCTACACCTGATTTAGCTTCTTTTAGAATTGCTTCTATTAAAGCCTTTTTTTGATTTACTACTGTTTCACTTAAACTTTCTAAAGTACTTGTATCAACTATTCCTAATACTATTTGATTTACTTTGTAATATTCATTATAGTAATTAGTTGTTTCTTTCTTTATTTCTTCATCTGTTAAGTAGTTTTTCTTACCACTTGTATAAAGTGTTTCAAATACTTTTTCATAAAGTTTATTTGATTTTAAGTAACTTTCATAAGCTTTTTTGTTAGTTTTATTTTCCCTTAAAAACTTATTAAATTCACCATGACTACCAAAGCTCTTAATAACACTATTAATATCACTCTTTATTTCTTCATCATCTTCTTTAGTTAATGTTATATTATTATCACTAGCTATTTTTTTTATGGCACTGCGATATTTTAACTCTGTAACTGCTTCACTTTTTAAATATTCTGAAACAGTCATATTTACTGAAGATAATTGTTCTTCTAATGTTGCATCAGGTATTTCACTTGCATCTTTACCAAAATAATTATATTTCAAATTATATAAACTCATATTCATATCTGCCTTAGAATACTTATCATCATTAATGGAAAGTACAGTAAAATTAAGTGATATTTTTAAAAATAATAATGTGAAGATTATAATAAGAATTATTATTAGAAAAATACCAAATATAATTTTATGTTTCATAACAAAATTCCAAATATTTTTAAAGATATTTGTTTTACTTTTTGTTACTACTTCTTCTTTTTTAGATGTAACACTTTTAGAACCTTTCTTTGGTGTATTTTTTACCACCGCATTTTTTGTTGTTTTTGTAGCTTTTGTAGCCATACCAATTCCCCCTCACTATTACAAAAATTTTTCTGTAATAATGTTTTTTATTCTACCATAAATTCGACAAAAGTCAATATATTTCGACAAATTTATGTTCTAAATATTGTATTCTTTATATAATAAAAATGTCCCTATTACAAGGACACTTTAATTATCTATTATTATTTTCAATTAAATCTACTGCCACACGGCCTTTAAATATCTTACCTTGGTCGAAGTTTTGTTCAGTACCAATGCCTCGTAGTTTAAATGATAAGATATAATTTTGAGTTGTATAAGCAGGAATTTCAATGTTATTTGCAAAGCGATTATTTGTGGTTGGAGCTGATGCCCAATCGGCTTTATATCCACCATTATCACCAAATATCTTTGTCATGAAATTTCCACTTGTAAAAGTATTTTCAACATTTATCCAATCTAAGTTATAATGAAGTGCTTTAGATGTAGTATTTATAATTGTAAATTTAACATCTGGAACTGTTGTATTAACATCTGGGTCATTTTGGTCATCTGGATAAAGATTTGATACATTAATGTCAGCCCCACTTTCAAAGGCAACTATTAAGGATGCAGTATCAATGTTTACATTTCCACCACCAATAGTAGTCATTCCACCTTTATTGTCACTAACTGATGCGCATAATCTATCACATTTACCATCACCATCATCATCAATGTTAATATCAGCTACACCATCACCATTTGTATCAATATTTAAATCAGGTAAACCATTATTATCAATATCAATGTTTAAATCTGCTTTGCCATCACCATCTATATCAATATTTGTATCTGGCCATCCATCATTATTTGTATCACAATTTAATTTACATTTACCTTTTTCATCCATTTGGTTCATTTCATTAAATAATGTATCTTTATTTTCTACTAAAACATTAAATGTTGGTTTTCTATTACCACGATAATCAATATTTTTATCTGGTTTTCCATCATCATTTGTATCGCAGTTAATATCACATAAACCATCATCATCTAAATCAATATTTAAATCAGCAATTCCATCACCATTTAAGTCAATATTTAACTTTTCTTTAGCTAAAAATTGAACCCCAGTAAATGTTGCAAACCCAGCGATAAATAAGAACCCTAGTAAAAACAAAATAATTAAAGCTGTATTTTTCTTTTTAAAAGCAAATATTAACTTATTACCATCTTTTTTAACACATAAACTATGAGGTAAATATGTTTCATTATCCTTATTATCAAATGCAACATTTAATACTTTTTCTAAATGTTTCTTTGTTACTTCAACATTACCTTCATATATTTTATCTAAAGTATCAGTAATTAACTTATCTTGTTCTCCACTTTTTTGAAGCATAAACTCTTTAATATTAATAGTTTCTTTATTTCTTAAAAATTCCTTATTCTTATTTTCTTTGGTCATTTTAATCCCTCACTTATTTTATTATTGATATTATTTTTTTCTTATTATTATTGTAGTTATCTAAGAAATCTTCAATAGTTTTCTTAATACCAATAGTTGCTTTATCTTTACGTTTTTTAGCTTCTTTAAATTCTTTTTCCATTAACTTTTTAAACTCTTTTTCAGTTATATTTCCTGTAAAAACAAAATCATTTACAAGTTTAGATACAATTGCAGAATTATATTCACTCTTGTTAGAAGTTTTATTTATATCTATAGCATCAGTATTTATAAAGAATGCTAAATCATATTTAGTTTTAATATCTCCACTTTTAATAACTTCACTTCTTTTATCAATACTAGTTACTGGTTTGATATTATTCTTTTCTAGATATTCCCATAATTCTAGGGCTTTTATAAAGTTTTGTTCTTTTAGAATAACATTAGTTTTTCTAATCGGACTTCTTACTGGACTAGATTCTTTTAAGCTTTTTATAAATGTCGAACCCCTGAAAGATGAAACAATATCTCTGATATGTTCGATACGTTCTTCTAAGCTATGTCCATCTTTTGATGCATCTACTTCAGTATCTTTCTTACTTTTTAGGGTTAGATTTACTTCAACATCTTCACCTTTTTTCTTCATCATTCCTTGATATGTAACAGTACTTTCTACTTTAGCATAACTTCTTTGGTCTGATTCATTTAATTTATTATTTACAAATGTATAAAGGTTATCTACTAAAGATTTAATAAATCTATTTTCATATAAATCTACTGTTTCTTCACGATATACATTTAATAATTTAAGAGGAATAACTGTTCCATCTTCTTGTACTTCTTGTATCATACTTGTATGTTGGGCAAGATGTCTAATTGATTCTTCTGTTACAACTTTGGCTTTTTCGATTGGTACAATATTTTCTTCTTGAACAATAAATCTTCTTGGATTTCTTATGATATTATCAAGATATGGTATACATTCTTCTACCATATCTATCCATGATGTGTCACTAACACGCGCATCAATATCACGTTTAACAGTAATGTTTGATGATGTTGATGCGATAAATTTGTTAGCGTTATCTTTATTTATACTATTTAGGTATTCTACAATATCCATAAATATCACCTAAATTGTTTTCTTAAGACGAAGTAAATATGTTTTACATTCTGGAGTTTTGCCTGCTCCAAATAATTTTTCTAAGTAATTAACTAGTCCATCTATTTCATCTTTAATATATGCTAGATTTAATTGTTCAAATTTTCTTAAAATCTTGTGAGCTATAAGGTAATCAATACCTGCTACTTCATCTCCACCACATGCTACAAATGCTGGAACGAAGTCTTTTAGTTGTTTAACAATTCTGTTACCAAAAGCAAGTCTAAAGTGGTCAATTACATATCTATCTAGTTGAGCAATCTTTTCTAAGTTTTCTGCTCTAACTGGATGTTCTTCACTTGATTTTTCAAATAAGCCATCTAAATACTTAAAGCTTGTTTTAACTTTATCAGTTTCTGGTGCTTCAAATACTTCACATTTATCATCGATTGCAATTGGCATTGCTCTATCGTAAACCTTATCAGTAATCATGAATGTTGAGTCATCATTGTTGATTGTACCAATATACCACATATTTTCAGGAATTTTTAATTTTCCATCTTGTAACTTTTTAGGGTCGCCAGGCCAAACATTTGGAACTAATTCCACAACCCAGTCTTTTTTATTTGGAAGTTCTAGAATAGATAACATTTCGGCAAAGTAATATTCAACACGAGAAATATTCATTTCATCTAGTAAGGTAATATATACTTGATCACTATATTCAGCTTCATACATTTTTTCTAGTATTTCAGTTTCATTAAATTTCTTTGTAAATTCGTTGAAATACCCAAATATTTCTGTTGAGTCTCTCCATGATGGTTGAACACTTGCTACAGTTGTTTCATTATCTACAAATGAACCAAAAGCATATGCTAGTGATGTTTTCCCAGTACCAGAAATACCTTCAAGAATAATTAATTTATTTGAGGCAAATGATGCAATAAATAAACGTATTAAATTAATATCATAATATAAATGTAATTTAGATGCTGAATAATTTCTAAATTGGTCACAGAATTCTTCTAGTGTAAATGTATTATGAATTTCTTCTGGTGTCATATTTTCATATTTAGCATCAACATTACTAAGTTTAAAGAATCTACTTTCTCCTTCTTTAAGTTCATTTTTAACAGTTCCATCTTCGTTATATTCAATTTCACCATTTTCATTAGTAAGTTCACTAATTTTAGCATTTTGTCTTTTTAACTTAAATATTTCATTATTTAAAGAGTCTATTTCTTCAATTAACATATCTTCTTTTTTAACATTTCTTCTGTATCTTACATAAACTCTAATTGATTTATAAATTAAGAATACTATTAAAGCAAATATTGCTACTAAGAAAATAATTGAAAAAATCATTATTACTAAACCAATACCTGTTAAATCACTCTTATAATCATTTATTACTGTAATATAATTTACAATATTAAACATTTGAAATAACCCTGAACCTAACCCTTTAAAAATACTTACGAAACCTTCAAATAATGGTTCCATAAATTTTGTAAAAAATTCACCATACACACTCATTTTTATTCCTCCTTAATTTTTACAACAAGTTTTATGTTCATTTTATCAAAACTCATTTTATTGTCTAAATTGTTATTAATAAATTCTTTATTTACTAATAGTTCCGTATCATCTACAAAGATTGTTGGATTTACATTTTCTATATCATCATAATCATATATAAAACTCATTCCTATTTCTTTATAAGCATTTATTATACTTTGATATTTTACTTCTTCTTCATAAGGAATTAGTATTTTAACAAATTCTTTTAAATACTTATTATCAAATAATCTAATTAAACCAGCTTTTTTAAGACCTTTATCAATACGGATAACATATTTATCCATATCTTTATTACTTATTAGTTCTGTTAATACTCTACTTGCTAGTAAGTCATATGATATTTCTTTTATTTTAGTTTCATAATCTTTTAAAACACCACTTACTAAAGATTCATCAAATTCTTCTAAACCTGGTATTTCATAACTAAACTTAACTTCATAATAAGTAGGATTATTACTAATCATTTTATATTCATTACGATAGTTATCACTTTCAAGCCCTACCAAAATCTTCTTATCTTCACTAGCATTTTTCTTAACTGCTTCAAATAAATCATTTATAAAGTATTTATTATCTTTAACATTTAATAACTTTGTTTTTCTTAAATAACTTAATAAATATTTAAACTTATTTTTAGTATCTTGATAATCACCATCTACTACGTTACTTGCAAAATCTACATAACAAGCTGTACAAATTATGACAGAAAGTAAAAATGTTTCATTCTTCCATGTTCTAATTAGTCCCATTTTATCATGAAGGCGACAATATTCAATAATAGATTTTAATACAAAATTAATATTATCATTGGAATATTCTATCGGATTGTCTTTATGTTTGTTGTTTTGAAAGTAATATGTATCAGCATAAATTTCAATTATTTCTTTGGCATAAAGAGCAAATTCTTTTTTGTTTTGCCACATTTTATTATCATCAATACTTATTATTGATTCTAGTATCTTTGCGTACTCAAGTAGGTCTTTTTCTTTTTTTACTACATATTTATCGATAACACTTAAGCTCACAATTCGTCTCACCAACCTATTCTTCATAAATTATACCAAATTTAAAATTACAATGCAATAACAGTTGTCAATTTTTTCAAAAAATATTGCCATATTTAAATTTTTAAGGTAAAATAATAATAGGAAGAAGGTATATATATGAATGATAATGTTCAAGATTTAGATTATACTGTTAATAGAATGTTTAATAGTGATGGAACAAGAAAAGTAACTAGAGATGAAAATGCTTATAATTTAAGTGTTAATAGACCAATGGTAAAAAATAGAAGAACTAAAAAGAAAAAAGCGATGGGTATTAAAGAAATAGCTACAAAAACAATTATTTTAGTGGCTTTATCTGCTGGTTTAACTGTAGGTATTCATGAACTTCATGAAGCGATGGAAGTTGGAGAAAATGCTAAAGAAATTAAAAATGAATTAGCTGCTGCTGTAACAGAAAATACAGAAATAGCTGGTTATAATAAAAATGAACAACGCCCTTACTGGTGGTATCAAATGGATAATGTTGCTAATGATGTACTTAATAGTAATAAAGAATATGATATTGATACAAGAATTTATGGTTGCTTTAGAGCTTTAAATGAATATGAAAAAGAAAGTTATATGAATGAATTATTTTCAAAAATGTCAAGAATTATTGCTAGTAACCCAGCATCTTACAGTGAAGATGAAATAAAAAGTGCCCTACATAGTTCTTTTCAAGATTATTTAGATAGTAAAAATATTACTTTAGAAGAATATGAAGAACTTATGGACAAAGTTATTAAAGCTTATGCTAAAGAAGATAAAAGTGAAGAAGAAGTAGCTAGCTTACTTTCAAAATTAAATGATGCAAGCACTAGAGATGGAGGTTCAAGATAATGGAAGAACTAGAAATAATTACTTTAGATGATGGAAGAGATTATATCATCACAGATGAATTCTTAATTGATGGTGTAAAATATGTATACCTAACTCTTGAAGGAGATATTGGAACATTTTGTATAAGAAAAATAAATATTATAAATAATGAAGAATATCTAGTAAGTTTAAATGATAAAAATGAATTTGAAATGGCATTAGAACAATTTATGCAAAGGCATAAAAACTAAAAAGGTCTCAATCGAGGCCTTTTATTTTGATTTAATTTATGCGGATTGGTGAACTTTGTGTGCCATCACCACTAACGTAAGTTACTGAAGACTCTAAGTTAAAGACAGGTCTTACTCCATTAGAGTTATATGTTCCAAGGTCTGAAGATACGATTCCGGATTTATCAATACGAAATTCTGAATCTGGACCATCTGAATCACGTGTTATTGTCCATTCATCATGACCAATATACATCCAATTGCTATTTATTGCCGTAGTATTATTATAGTTTTCCAAAGTTAATGTCCATGCACTTGGGTCTGTTGCAAATCCATAATCTGATACATACATTAATCCTATTTTGGCATTATATGTCGTTGTTGATGCTGGGGTTGTTATTTCATTTTGATAACTCATACTTGGGATTTGCCTTATTATATCAATTAGTAAACCACCACCTACTTTCCATGTTGTAGTTACTAACTTATTTGACCATGTAGTACTTAAATTATTAATGAAGTTTGTATTTAAATTTGTCGTATTTAATAAAGCAATACTCCATGTATTTTGTTCATCTGAGCTATTCCAATAATATGTATTTACTGATGTTAAACTTCCTTTGTAAGTAGAAGCTGGAGTAGTAGAACTACCATAATCTCCATTCGTACCTAAAAGAGTGCTACTTGCAAAGTCGGCTTTTATTAATTTTACTTTGCCATCAATTACTCCGATAATTCGATATAGATTATCAGCTGGGCACGAACTTGCATCACTTCCAAAACATACATAGTTATTTGGATTGGCTCCAGAATATCTATATGAATTGTCTCCTGCTCCGTTTCCTAAGTTACCATTATGGTAATAAATATTAGAAATTGATGAACCAACTGCATTTGCAAATGAAGTTATACAAGTTGCAAGATTATTACCACTATCACATGCATCAGCTAAATTTGATGCAGGCATATATTTATCAAAATATACATAACATTTATCTGATAGATTACCTGATACAATAACAACTTTCTTTGTATCATCCCAACTTAACGCTGAACCATTTTCACACCTTGATAATTCTTTATTGAAAATATATCCATCTGTTGGCCAAGTACTTTGGGTTACTGTTTTATAATCACCAGCCCCAGCCGTTTGTTCTAAATTCATGGATATTCCTTTAGTTATTCTAGTTGGTTTATTTTTATTTTCTTCTTCATATACATTTTGTTTTAATGATTTAAAACCTATAAAAGTTGTTACAAATAATATAATTATTATTGTAAGTATAGTGTATTTTTTCTTCATATTTCCTCATCTCCTTAACAATATCACGCACTGATATTTTATTTTACATATCCATTTTAACTGAAAAAAAAAAAAAAAAAAAAAAGCACCATTTCCACACATTTGTGTAAATAGTGCTTTTTATGTAGTTTTTTCTAATTCAACTGTTAATATCATGTTTTCTAAATCTAGCACTGCTCCGGCTTCAATACTTTGACTTTTTACATAACCATATCCAGAATATTCTAGTTTTAATCCTAGGATATTACAGTATGTTTTTACTTCACCGATACTCCATCCAGTTAAGTTTTCCATTTTATATTCTGTAGCATTTGTTAAAATAAATAACTTTTCTCCAGATAAAAGAGTTTTATTTTTTAATGGATATTGATTTATTATATATTTTCCATTACCAATTGTAATAATATTTATCTTTTTGTTTTTTAATTCTTCTAGAGTAGTTTCTAAATTTGTGCTTATGTAGTTATCTAATTTAATGATTTTTGTTAAGTCTGCATCACTTTTACTTTCTGTAAGTTTAGCATAACTTGCTATTTCTTCTACTGCTGTTGTTATTACTTTTGCCCACGAACCTAGAGATGATTCTGGCTTTTTACCTGCAACATAGACAATGTATTTAGGATTATCTGTTGGAAATATTCCAGCGAATGATTTGATGTAATCATAAGTACCAGTTAAGTAACCACCTTTTGGTGATGCTATTTGAGCTGTACCAGTTTTACCCATTAAACTCACATTATCTACTTGCCAATATTTATTTATTTCTACTACTTTCTTCATTATTTCATGCATTTTAGAAACGGTTTCATTAGAATAAACTTTTTTTACGACTTGTCTTTCTCCTTGATATGTAATAGTTCCATTTTCATCAACTATTTTATCAACTAGATAAGGTTTTATAACTGTTCCATCATTAGTCATGGCACTTAGGGCTTGAAGCATTTGAATGGCTGTAACACTTACCCCTTGGCCAAAAGATGCTGTTGCAAGTTCTGATTGATAAACCATTTCAATATCGCCGATGGCTTCATTGGAAAGTTCAATTCCTGTTTTTTTACCAAAACCTAAGTTATTGTAATATTCTGATAATGTATCAACTCCGAGGCGTAAAGCTAGTGTTGTTGCTGCAACATTTGATGACCTTGCAAAACCTTCATCGAATGAAATTGTTCCCCAGCCTTTTCTTTCTGAGTCTCTGATAACTGTTCCATCATCTAGAGTATAAGAACCAGATTTAAATGTTTCTTCGCCATTATATTTTCCTTCTTCAATTGCTGATGCAAAAGAAAATACTTTCATAACTGAACCAGGTTCATATTGATAACTTATAAGGGGGTTCATATATTCTTTTATTGTATTTGTATCATTTGGATTGAAATTTGGACTTGTAGCACTAGCAACAATTGCTCCAGTTTTGGCATCCATTACTGTAAATACTGCCCAATCTGTGTTAAATCTATCCTTCATGCTTGATACAGCTTTTTCAGCTATAAGTTGAATACTACTATCAATAGTTAGATAGATATCTGATCCATTCTTAGCTTTTTTAGTATCTTCATTTGTATTGGGAATTTTATAATTACTTGAAGTATATTTTAAATATTTAGTATAACCATTAGTTCCCGATAAAATATCATCATAATATCCTTCAATACCTAATTCTCCAGAAATTTTACCATCATCTAAAGTTTTAGCATAACCAATTAAATAAGATGCAAATGTTGATTTATTATAATATCTTTTTTTAGAATTTTTTATAAAATCTATTCCTGGTAACTCTAGTTTTTCTATTTTAGCTTTTATTACTTCAGAAATACCATAACCTCCAGGTCTTAGTTCTACTTGATAAAGGTCTTTACTTAATAATTCCATTAGCTTTTCTTTACTCATATTTAAAATTGGTGATAAAGCTTCTGCAGTCATTTCTTTATCTGTGACATTTGTTTTATTAGAATTTATATAAGCTATTACAGTGTAAGAATTAATAGTACTTGCAAGTTCTTCACCATTTACATCATAAATACTTCCTCGGTCGGCATATAATGTCTTTTTTACTGTAGCTATACTTGCAGCTTTTTCTTGTAAATTAATACCATCAACTTTATTACTTAATACAACATAAGAAAGTTTAGCAATTATAGCCACAAATAAAAGAGCAACAATTAAAATAATAAATTTTGATATCTTAACTGTTGCTCTTTTTTTCATATTACTATCTCCTTATTCTCCAACTGTTTTAATATTACTATTATTATACGACAAACCATGATTTTCTGCAATAGTTTGAATGTTTTCTAAACTTGCAAGTTCATCGATTTGCATTGAAAGTCCTTGATTAGTAAGTTCTTGGCGTTCAATATTTTTAGTTATTTTTTCAACTTCATTATTTGTTTCAGATAACATTGAAGATGTAAAAACATTAAATACTGGTATTGTTATTAGTAAGAAAAGTAACAATACATACATTGCTTTTTCTCCTTTTAATAATTTAACCTTTTTACTCTTTTTTTTCATTATAATCAAATCCTTTCAATTACTCTTAATTTAGCACTTCTACTTCTGGAATTTTCTTCTAATTCTTTTTTGCTTGGAAGTATTGGCTTTTTATTTACTAACTTTATTAAAGGCTTATACGCATCAGGTATTTCTTTTAAACCTTTAACAAGGGGGTCAATATCACTATATTTTTTAAAAACATTTTTAACAATTCTATCTTCTAAAGAATGAAATGTTATAACACACATCCTTCCTCCAACTTTTAGTCTTTTTATAGCATCAGGAAGAACTTTTTCTAAAACTGTTAATTCTTCATTTACTTCAATTCTTAATGCTTGGAATATTTTTCTTTCAGGATGTTGTTTGTAAAAGTAGTTAGCTCCGGTGGCTTCTTTTATTACTTCAACAAGTTCTAATGTTGTTTTGATACTTTCGTTTTTACTTTTAATTTTCTTAGCTATTACTTTACTTAGTTTTTCTTCACCATATTTAAAGAAAATTTCTGCTAATTCATTTTCACTATAAGTATCAATGATGTCTTTAGCACTTTTCCCTTCACTAGACATTCTCATATCTAAGGGACCATCGTGCATAAAAGAAAATCCTCTGGTCTCATCATCTATTTGAGGAGATGAAAAACCTAAGTCAAATATGATTCCATCTACACTAGTAATGTTTTCTTCATCTAATACTTCTTTCATATTAACAAAATTAGTATTAAATATCTTGAAATTATCGCCGATTTCTTTTAGGGTTTTTGTGGAATACTCTACCGCTTTTTTATCAGCATCAAAACCATAAAGGGCTCCATTTGGTATTTTTTTTAATATTTCTTTGGAATCTCCGGCATAACCAATTGTGCCATCTATGTATATTCCGCCATCTTTGATATCTAGATTTTCAAGCAATTCATTTTTTAGTACACTATAATGCATTTTTATCACCATCAAATAAATTTTCTGCAATATCTTCAATAATATCGCTGTTGTCGTTCATAAATTCTTCGAATGCTTTACTATCCCAGATTTCCAAATGGTCATTAACGCCGATTATAATACATTCTTTATCTAAACCGGCGTAGCTAACCAATGGGGAGGTAATACTCATTCGACCACTTTTGTCGAACTCGCAGGCAGTAGCCCCCGAATAGAAGAAACGTGTGAAAGTCCGGGTTACTTTTTTAGTGAAAGGTAGAGTATTTAGTTTACCTACTAGCTTTTCCCATTCCGTTTTTGAGTAGACATATAAGCATTTTTCAATGCCTCGGGTAAGAATAAATTCTTGACCTAAGTCTTCCCTAAACTTCGTTGGAATAACAAGTCGGCCTTTATCATCAATGTTATGATGAAATTCACCCAGCAACATATTATCCCCCACTTTCTCCCACAGTTTACCACTGTCCTACATATATACTACCAAAAGACACAAAAAAAGTAAATATTAAATATTCACTTTTAAAAAATTTTTTCGATGATTTACATTTTTTTACATTAAAATTTTAAACGAATTGGATTATCAGAAGTTCCAGTTCCTTTGTCATATAGAATATTTTGATTTAAATAAAATACTGGTCTAGATATTTTAGCAATATTAGTAGAGTCTGCTCTAGAAAAAGAGCTACCATCATCTATATATATTTTACCGCCATCGGAAACACTCAGCATCGTCCACTCTTCTCCTACAAACATCCAAGGAAATTTAGATGCGGATATGTTATCTGCCCAACGTTCTTTGGATGCAGAATACGCATAGTCACTTACGTACATCATCCCAATTTTAGCATTATATAAATTATTTTCATTAGTATTTAAAATTTCATTGGTAAAGGCTTCACTAGCATTAAAATACCAAAAAATATCAGAATAAGCATTCCATTTTACAACCCAATCTGTATTTATAATTAATGACTGCCATTTGCTAGATAATTGATTAATAAAATTTGTATTTAAGTTTATAGTATTTAGTTCTGAATATTTCCAATCAAAACAACCTGTTGTCGTTATTGGCGTTGGTGCTGCTATAATATTTTTATTAGCTAGAAAAGTTAAGTTATTATAATTCAATGCTACTCCACTCGGACAGCTTGTTAAAATTGACCATTTATAAGTAGTATCAGTTTCATAAGCGCCATCAGTTCCTAATATGTCGGCATTGCCAGCTGTTGCTTTTATTAATTTAACATGATTGTTAAAAACCCCTATTATTCTATATAAATTGTTTTCTGGACATGTTTCATTATCACTTCCAAAACAAATATAATTTTTAACTTCATCATTTGTACCTGCATATCTATACGAATTGTCATTAGCATCTATAATTGTACCATCATCACTTGTTATTGTACCATTGTGAAAATATATATTATTATTTCCTTGTACATTACCATATTGAGAAATAACATATTCTGCTAATGTTGGCATGTATATATCAAAATAAATGTAACATTTATCTGAAATATTTCCTAATACAATAACTGTTTTTTTTGTATCATCCCAGCTTAGTTCACTACCATTTTCACATTTAGATAATTCACTATTAAAAACATATCCTTCTGTTGGCCAACTACTTTGAGTAACTGTTTTATAATCTCCTGCACCTGCTGTCTGTTCTAAATTCATGGATATTAATTTTTCTGTTTTGGTACTTTTTTCTTCTTCTTTTAACACTTCTTTTGGTTTTGGAAAAAAGTTCAATATTACTAAAAATATTATAGTTATAAGTAAAAAACATATTTTTTTATTTCTCATATTATCAACTCCATATGTCTTATATAAAGACTATTGTTAATACAATTATATGTCTTTATTACAGACAAGTCAAGCAATTTCATCTAGATAATGGGATAATTTACATGAGGTGTAAGAAATGATAGGAAAAATATTAAAAACTATGCGTAAATCAAGTAAATTAAGTCAAGAACAAGTAAGTACACTAGTTGGTTATGCTAGAAATACTATTTCACAATATGAAACAGGAGCCATTGAACCAGATTTCAAAACCATTGAAAAAATAGCTAATATATGTGGATATGAAATAAATTTTATAAATAAAGAATTAGATAGATATAATAGTATGGCTATTATATGTGCTAAAGATGATTATAGTAAGAATGATACTTTAATAGATGGTACTAGTGATAAAATGGGTATAAGAAGTATGTTTAATAGTGTTAAAGATTTCTATTTAATAGATAGAAGGACTTCTATTAACGATATGATAAATATAATAAAGAAAGTAGATATTATATATTTATTTGAAGGTAATCCTTTAATACAACTAGATATAATAAAAAGAATAAATTATAAAGAATTATTTAAAGATAAAGTATTACTTGGATTTTCTGCGGGTAGTATGAACTTAGGTAAGATATGGTATTATTCTAAAGATGATGATTATGATAAGACATTCTTCTATGAAGGATTAGGTTTTACTGATACAACTATTGATCCTCATTTTGATATTAATAATAGAAAGCAAGTAAATGAAATAGTTAATAGTTCTTATAAACATAGAATAATAGGTTTACCTAATGATTCATGCATTGTAATAAAAGATAATGAAATATATTATATTAATAATTATTTTGCAGTAGAAGATGGCAAAATTGAAGAAAGAAAAGGAGATGATTTATATGAAGAACATAGGAACAGTAGAATTAGAATCAAATAGACTTCTATTTAGAAAAGCAAGTACTAGAGATTCCAAAGATATGTTCAATAATTGGGCTAATGATAAAGAAGTAACTAAATATTTAAGATGGGATGCTTATGAAAAAGAAGAAGATACTATAAAATTTCTTAATTATTTAGAGAATAGTTATAAGGAAGATAATTTTTATAACTGGATGGTAATACCAAAAGAGGAAGGAGTCCCTATTGGAACAATTGGAGCAGTAGATATTGATGTTAATAATAATACAGTAGAAATAGGACACTGCTACGGAAGAAACTTTTGGAATAAAGGATATGGTACTGAGGCTTTAACTAGAATAATAAAGTTCTTTTTCGAAGAAGTAGAGGTAGAAACTATATATGCTTATTATGTAGATGGAAACTCCGCTAGCGGAAAAGTATTAGAAAAAGTAGGAATGAAGTATGAAGGTATTCTTAGAAAAAGAGTATATGATAAAGTTACTAAAAAGCAAGCAGATTTAATTAGTTATTCTATTACTCGTGATGATTATTTTAAATAAATTATAAAATGTTTACTTTGATAATATATCATGATAAAATGATATTATCAAAGGAGATAGTTATGAATATTAAAGAAGAATTAATAAGAAGATATAGTTATTTATATGAGAATAAAGAATTAATACTTGCTATGTGTATTAATATAGTAGAGGTTAAAACAAATGAAAGAAAGCAAGAATTAGAAAAGTTAAAAAGAAAATATAAAAAGTTATCTGCTGATAAAATGATTATTAATAATATAGAGACTATTATTAAGAATATTGATGGTAGTACTTATGAATA
>OIEM01000031.1_pt1 | contig 87763 bp, 115 predicted proteins | sample 1581761 | NCBI WGS metagenome assembly OIEM01 (sample SAMN01760978, study PRJEB22395) | human gut metagenome | reverse complement strand
GCGATAAGCCATTTCTTGTTAATGGCCGGACCATTAAATCTGTAAACAATTATTACAATAAAAAGCTCGCCAGATTAAAAAGCCAGGCGGCACTTTGTAATAATAAGGAATACACCAAGAGAATCAACAGACTTACTTATAAAAGAAACTGCATGATAAAGGACAAACTTCATAAGATCAGCAGGTACATAGCTGATTATGCTAAATGTAATAATGTTGATGTAGTAATACTGGGTCATAATATATTTCAGAAGCAAAACATTAATACTGGAGCTGCTAATAACCAATCAATAGTGCAAATACCATATTTCGTATTTGCAGGTATGCTTCAGTATAAATTGGAAGAGTATGGAATAAGACTTGTGCTTACAGAAGAAAGTTATACATCCAAAGCAGATTTTAAGGCAGAAGATAAACTTCCTATATTTGATAATGACTCAGCTAAAAGTTATACATTCTCAGGCAAAAGAATAAAAAGAGGATTGTACAGATATAATGACGGAAGCATAGGAAATGCAGATATAAATGGATCAGCAAATATAATAAGAAAAGTATTCCCAAACATAACAGGATGGGATAAAGGGGTAGTGGACATCCCATATGCTGTAACAGTTGCGTAGAGCAATTATTACAGGGTTACTTACATGTTGAAAAACATGTAACATAGAAACTCCAACCGACAAATGTCGGTTGTGAGTAGTTCATGCAAAGAATGTTATCAAAAAGAAGTTGATAATCTTTTAGGAAATATATCTAATAGATAAATAATCCATTGTTAGCGAAAAATAAAAATATAAAGTATGTCATTTAAAAGAGAAGAGCGAATAGCTTTTCTCTTTTTTTTCTGTCATATATAAATTATCAAAAAAATAAAGGAGAATAATACATGAAAAAGTTTATTGTTATTTGTTATGAGGTGCATAATTTAGGTGTCAAGGATTTAAAAGAATTTACAAATAAAGAAGACGCTTTAAAGTATTTGAGAGAAGAAGCAAATAATATGTATGAAATTTGCTGCTCATATTATAAGAAGGAACGCCACTTAGAAAATATGGACGATGCTGTTATGTTAAGTTTTGATTATTTAGGTGAAAATACAGCATATATTACAGATTGTGATGATAAAGTATGGACATGGGAGATAATTGAAGCTTAAGCAAAACATTTTAAAGTTAATATAGAACCAGCTTAAAGCACAATCTATACGCATAAAAAGAACTTTAAAATAACATGAGTAGAAAGGAGAAGTCGCTCTTCCCCTTATCTTAAGGTAAGGGGATTCAGCGATTGATAAATATCATGAAATTAGTATATCCTGCAATATTAACTCCCTGTATAGAAAAAAAGGGGTACACAATAGAAATCCCGGACTTGCCAGGGTGTATTTCTGAGGGCAAAGATATGGCTGATGCAATAGAAATGGGTAAAGATGCTGCGTGTGGCTGGATAATTGATGAACTTGAAAATGGAAATAATGTTCCACAACAATTATTCCCATTTAAAGAACCAGAGCTAATAAATTCAAAAAAAATCATTAGTTTACTTGTATTAAATATTGATCAGTATGCAAAAGACCATGGTAATAAATCAGTTAAGAAAAATGTTACTATTCCAGAATATTTGAATTCATATGCAGAAAAAAATAACGTAAATTTATCAAAGCTTTTACAGGAAGCATTGCTAAATTTAATATCAAAAAAAATGTAATACAAAGAAAGGCGAACAGATATGTCATTAGATGAAATAAAAGAATTAAACAGACACATATTAACAATAGATGAGTTAGAAAATCTGGAAGCTGAAGAAAATGTTTTAAGAATAGAACATCTGGGATTTTCTGGTTCTAATATATCATTACTTTGGTATGATGTTGCATTAACAGACTCCACTAATATAGATATATATATTAAAGTACAAGAGAGTTGAATATATGTAATTATTGTAATTAAATAAGAAAACTCCACTCAACAAAAGTCAGTTATGAGTAGTAGTAAGGTACGGCGGATGTTAAGAATTAGTTAATGTTATTATAAAAAAATATTTTTATTAACTGAGTAATTACGTTTGTATTTGCTCAGTTAATTTTATGTAAAAAAAGAAAAAAAATATTCTGTCATATTGTTATTAAATATTAAATTAAAAAGGAGATAAAAAAGAAAGGATATAAAAATATGATCATAAAAATTAATTTTAACGACAATGATTATCAGGAATTAGTTGAAAATTATCTTAAGAGATTCAATATGAATATCTTATATGATTTATCTATGCCGCTTTATGAAGAAAAGATATCAGCGCCATGTGTCAAAGCATATGAAAATGCACAGAAAAAGAGTAATTGTATTCTTAATCCTAACATTGATTATAAAGTAACAGCAGATGATTATAACTGGTTAAGAGAAAGAATAAAGGCTTCTCTTAAAGAGTATTTATTAAGAAATCCAAGATTAAATGAACTATCAAAGGAATATATAGAAAAACATTTTATAAAAGAGATGGATATTTCATTTCCAAGAGCCTTCTATGATAAATGGGAAAACGGAGAAGTAGGTTACTGGTTTTCACATAGTGGAACGACTGTTATTCAATAAGTAAAGGAATTAGCCATATATTGTACAGATTTTTAATATAAAGAATCGTTTTCGTCATTTTTTATTTCATAAATTTATAAGAAAGGACACAGTATGAAGATTTTGATAGACGAAATGCCTGTATTTAAGCAGGAATGTCCATTTTATGAGGCATATAAAGAAATGTGCAGATGTGATGGGAATAGATGTGAACATATGCACCTGTCAAGTGAAGAAAGATGTCAACAAACCGAATGCAGATGGTTAAAAGAATATAATAGCTAATAAAACAAAGGAGTACTATATGTTTGATGAAAATATTGGAATTTTTATAAAGAAAGATAAACTGGTTGATTTTATAAGAGAAGCTCCAAATTACGGATTTTTAAAAGATAATGATGGCGATTATATATATAAAAAAATATTATCAGATGATAATAAAGAGTTATATCTTAATATTACTGTAAGTATATATGATGCAAGAATATATATTGAATTTAATATTCCTTGTGCATATTGGTTAGAAGTTGGATTAAATACATTTGAGCCGTTATTTATTTTATATAAACAGGGATATATTGAAATAAAAACAATTAACCATCAATTTTAACATTAAAGGAGACAAAATATGACTTGGTATACATTGTTTAATAAGTTAAGGAAAATGACATTTAAAGATGCACAGTCAACAAAGGTATATGCAGTACTGGAAAATCCGGCTACAGGTAAGGTAGAAGAAATAATGCTTACATTAAAGTATGATGCAAAAGGAAAACCATATTTGATAAAGGAGTAGTTTATGAATAAGAATGAAGTAAGAATTGGAGATAAAATCTGGTTTCAGGAAAGCTGGACTGACAGAATAACATACGGAATCGTAACAGAAATTTCAGACAACGGTGTGCGTCTTGATGGTGTAAGCCGTGACGATAACAGCTTCATAGGTTCATCTGGTGCAACATGGAAAAACATGTACAAGACCAAAGATGATGCAGTCAAATGTGTCCGTGAAAAAGATGACAGACTGGTTGCTAAATATAAAGCTATGATGCCTGACATAAAAGGGCTTGTTCAGTTTGCGCTTGACTATAATACCTGTCGCTGCGAAGAATACACTGACGAATGTGCTATAAGAGCCTATACAGAACGGGCTAAAGAGTTAGGTGTACTTGACTAGCATATCTGTCGCTAAGACCGAATATTAAGATTAGAATTTAAAAGGAAAATTACGAAAGGAATCAATATATATGAGAAATGGTAACAGATTATACACATACAATCAGTCTTTAGATAAAACACAATTTAAAGTGCGTATGCCAAAAATTTATAATGACAAATATCAGTTAGAAGTAAAACATGAAATTGCAAGAATATCTGATAAAATTAAAACTTTAAAACGTACTGAACGTAAAGCTCATAAAAACGACCAGAAAATATATGAGTTCATGGTTGATTTAGACTTTTGGAAATCAGAAATGGCTAAGTTTGATAATAACCAGACGCACAAGCTACTTAAATCACGCAAATCATATGATGATAAATACCTATATGACTTTACAATAGATTATATCAACAAACAAATACCAATTGATGAATCACACAGCAGATATCCATACATTACAAAAGAAGAAATTGCAAAAGTTCTTAAGTGCAAGCCTTCAGACTTAGATAAGACGTTCATGCGATTAAACCGTGAAGGTATATTATCACAGGCAAAACACAGAAGAATGCACGATACAGCCAGATATGGCAACATTGAAGAAACCTTAAGCTACGATTACGGAAACTCTGACTGGACACCAGATGCGTATGATATTCTAGCGAAAGCGCCTGTATTGACAGCATAATATGTGACATTCTTAAAATAGATGACTGAATTTTACAAAGAGGTATGTAAATAATAATTAAATGTAAAAATAATCAGCTACAAATACAAAGAAGAAACTGAAAGAATTGAGAGGTAATCAGAATGAAATGTGACAAGTGTAATAATGCCAATATCTGTTTAGACTATATCGAATTACCTAGCCTTATTGGGTGTACGAGTGGAATACCAGACCATAAAGTACCCACCAACGCTGATAGAATAAGGAATATGCCAGATGAAGAGTTAGCCGATACATTATTTGATAGCTGCCTTGAAGTTATGCATATAGATGCATGTCCTTATGCAGATAATGTAGGAATGTGTAAGAAATGTATATCTGAATGGCTTAAGTCAAAAGCGGAATAGGAATGGTAAAGAAAATGTTAAAACATCTTAAATTTTGTCATGTAACTGGTGGAAAATATAATTTAGATTGTCACCTTTATTTAAGTAATATCGCTATTGAGAACTACAGAAATACAGGTTGCAAAGTCAAAATTTTGTTTGATTGAGAGAGGCTTCAGGCAGAAGCAGAAGCTTTAATATAAGAAAGGAAATTATATATGACAGCACATGAGAAAGAAAAAGTCATTAAGTATGGATATGAAAAGTTAAAGAAAAGAAATTATAAAGAGTGCATTATAGATTTGTTGTATAATTTTGCATCTATAGGCTTATTTGGAATACCATTTTTGTTTTATTGTTCTAAGATTATTTCTGTTAAATGGGTTGGAATAGCTTTTCTTATTATAATAATGATATTGGATATTAAAGCTATTATCTATTATAAGAGAGAAATTAAGGATTATAAGGATTATGCTAATGGACATTGGCTTAATGTAACACGATTTGGTAACGACTACGAAATAAGATTTGATGAATATGTAATGGTAACTTTATCGGCTGAAGAAGTGAAGGATTTGTTATATACGGAAATTGTGTAAGGAGAAAATATATGCCCTTATTATATATTAGTACAATTATTATAGTTCAAATAATTATTATGATTAAGATTATTATTATATATGCTGATACCTCAAAAAAATGTAAACAAATAGACCGGACATATAAAGAAATTAATCAAAGACTTGACCATTTGAAAGCATTTAGAAATGATAAATAGTGATTTTGATAAGAAAGGAAAACAAACATATGAACATATTTAAAAATAGGATAAGAGCAAAAAAAGTAATCATAAATAATGAATCTTCAGGCACAATGAGAAGAGAGTATTTAAAGTCTGATTCAACAGATAAACATCTTCTTATTACAGGGCAGACATTAATGGATAGTCTGCTTATAAATGGACAGTACGCTACATATAATTCAGAATTTTCAAATGAAGAAATATTAGATGCATTAAAAAAATGCAGATTATTACTTAAGCCTTATTGTGATTGTGATTTTTACCATGAAGAATCTGAAATTTCTTCAAGACAGGGATTTTGTGCAAGAGCTGTTTTGCTCCATATTGTAAATCAAAGATATAATGCAGCAATGCATGAACTATATGATTGTATAGACGATTATGGGAATGGCAAAATCCGTGTTGTTACAAAGAATGAATACATATTATATGGATGTTTAATTCCATGTTTTATTGAAGCTTTAGAACAGGAAAAAACAAATGATAAATGTAATTAAGATTAAAGAGGAGGAAACATAAGAATTATGAAAAATAAATATCAGAAATTACATAGAATTGTAATTGGAAGAAGTGGTTCTGGAAAGTCATTTAACATTTTATCAAGTATAAAAGAAGATAATAAAATAAATATTATATGTTATCCAGAAGCAATAAGTGCTTATACAGTTGTTTACCAAAAGGCATTTCCAGAGATATTTTTAAAATACAGACAAGATGCTATAGCTACAATACAACCACACATAATAGACATCAATGAAAATATATTATTAAAATGTAATGCTCATTATAGTCTAAATATATTTGAACTTATTGAGTGGGCTAAAGAAGATGGCGAAGACTTAAGCGGGTGTCGTTTTATTTTTCTTGATAGTTTGTGGAATCAATTAAATCAGGCTGATAAAATTAAGTATTTCTTATTGCTATCAGAACTTAATGCAGAAGTTGTTATTGAAATATGCGATATAGATGAATTACTGGAAACAATAATAAGAAATTATAATTCAAAAATAATAAATAATTATTGGACAATTTCCCTATTAAACTAGAATAGGTAAAGAGAAGGAGATAATTATGGAAGACTCAAAAAATAAAAAAACTAAAGATGATTTGACTTATCGTTATTTTGTTGTTTTTTCTCACAGCTGCGGCTTTGGAAATATATTTTTAACACTAACAGAACCAATGGATACATCTGAAACAATTATTCAGGTACAGAATTACATAGAAAAATAATGAAAATGTATCAGGCATTGTTATATTAAATTGGAAAAGAATAAGATAAGGAGATAATTATGAAAGATAGATATTTGTTCAAAGCAAGAGGACAATGCAGTAAATTATGGCATTATGGGATGCTTACATTTTGTGGAGACTGTACTTGTCATATAAAAAACAGCCTGTATAGGGAGATAATTTGCGATACTAGCACTCTTTGTCAGTGTACAGGCTTAAAAGATAAGAACGATAAGCTGATTTGGGAGAATGACATCTGTAATTATTATAATCCAGAAGATAAAGATGGCATTGGAATTATAAAAAATGGTTATGTTTTATGGATAGACGGAACTATTTCTATGAGACATAAAATGACACCGCTATTTTATTTACAGTGTAAAGATGAATGGGAAGTCATTGGTAATATTTTTGATAATCCTGAGTTATTAAATAAGAGAGAAGAAACATGTTGTAAAGAAGAATCTAAATCTGATTTAGAAAGGTAAGTATTATGGTAGATAAGGAAAAGATATTAAATGCATTAGATGATTTTAGAGATGATTATGGTACATCATTTTCATCTTATTATATGGAAGAAACAAGTATTATTGAAGAAGCACTTGATATGTATTATGAAAAACTAAAGGAAAATAAAGATATAGAAAATTATGAGAGGTAAGTATGTTTAAAGAAGTTTTTAATAATGAGATAAAACTAAAGGAAGATGAATGTTGTATTGTATTCGATTTTGGATGTTATTATCCATATGAAGACGCAGAGCATCTTTTCTTTGATTTTGAATTTGATGGACAGATATTTAATGATAAGGTTATCAACCACAGATATCCTAATAAGTCATATCAGACTATTACGAAGAAATACGGCAGACGGTTAAGTAAGATTGGTTATCCATACATTTTCAAACTTGATAAACAGGGGCTTAAAATGCTGCATATTAAAGTAGGACTACAGGCTGAAGGACTTGAAGAACAGCATATAACACTTAATATTCCGGTGGAAACACATATGACAAAGGATAAGCCGGTATGTGCATTAACTTTACATAATTTCCTTGATAAAGGGGAGTTTATTTTTAAGAGTATGGAACGGACAGAAGGAGAATGGCATTTTCACAAATGGACTAATTCTGACAAGAAGGAAATCGAAGATAAAGGGCTTAATACAAAATATATAACTTTTATGAATCAGCCATGTCAAACAGGAGACCTTAATATTACATATGGAGATATAATAACTCCATGTGCTTCAAAAATAGATGATTTAATTGTTACATAAAAATCAGCTAATAAAGATAAGAATTAGAAAGGTAGTAGAACATGAGTAACAGACCTGATATAACAAAGAAATTATCATTGTCTTTAGAAAAACATCTTAATCCAAAGAATGACACACGAATATACATAGCAAAGGAATGTACATTTGATTACGCTACAGGTGTAAGTAAGCGTGTAGATTACTGCCAGTTCAAGCCTGTAAATACATCTGTATCAGGTATTGAGAAGGGAGATTTCTATTGTTATGAGATTAAGTCATCTGTAGAAGATTTCCATAGTTCAAACGGACATAATTTTCTTGGTGATTATAATTATTATGTTATGCTAGAAGATGTGTATATATCAGTCCAGAAGGAAATTCCTTTTGGAGTTGGTGTATATGTTCCTGATGGGATTAATAAAAGCGGTTGGTATAACTTAAAGGCAGTAAAGAAAGCTCGAAGAATTAACAGAACCAGACCTTTAGCAGAGATTCTATTTATGATGTTTCGGTCAAGCAATAGAGAACTATATAAGTTAAAAGAAGGTGAATAATGTATGAGTAACTGTAAAAAGAAATGTCCATTAAAAGCATCTAGGTTCACTGATGAATATACATTAGGATATTGTGACGGTATTAAACAAGGCAGAAAATTAGAGATGAATGAACAGGGATATTTAAAATCTGTGCAGAAAATAGGAATTGTAACAACTATAATAGCGTTTATCGTTATGGTTGTAGGAATAATAGTTAGCATTTGATGAAGGAGCAGACAAAATGGTAGATATCATGGATTTAAGTGAATACATAATTTACTACAGCAATACTAAAAATTATGGTATATCATGTCTTAAGCTTCAGAAAATATTGTATCTTCTACAGGCAGAATGGTTAATTACCAGAGATGAAAGATTGTTTGCTGATAAAATAATTGCATGGGATTTTGGAGTAGTTGTACCGGAAGTATATAAGAAATACATACAATGGGGCGGTCTTGACATACCTATGTCTAAAGATAAGTCTGATATTAACAGATTTAAGCTGATGGTATCTAAAAAGGACTTAAGGCTTATTAATGATTTGCTTGATTATTTCAAAAACTATTCAGCAGTTCTTCTTACTGACATAACATGTGGACAAGCTCCTTGGATTGATGCTCATGTTTACCATCAGGATAATGAAGTAACCTGTGATTCAATCAGAAACTATTTTTTATCTGATAAAGATGAAAAGTCAAAGAGGAAGAGCTTAAGAAATATACTATACAGGATATTAAAGATATAAAAAGATAAAATCAGACAGGAGATGATAATATGGATATGAATAAGTTGGGTATTAATATGGATATGAATAAGTTGGATATGAATAAGTTTAGTATTGGTGTTCAAAGAAGAATTAAAGAAGTGCAGAAGAATATTAAGCTAATGAAAAAGGAAGCACTGGTTGAAAGCTTTGATGATTTAAAGCTGTTATTGAAGTGTAGAATTACAAATGAATACTATGGATGTCTTGCTGTAGATGATAAAGGAAAAAGACAGCAGTATAGGCATCCTGACTTGGATAAATTTTCAAAAGATGCTTATGAAAAAGGTCAGCGGTTCTTTTATGCAAAACTGGCTGATAAGAACGACATATATGGAAAACAGGTATTATGTGAGCCTGAATATGAGTATGTCCTTAAGAGACCACTGACTAAGGAAGAATTTGATAATCTCTTTGGAATGTGTAATGAAAATGTCAGATGCCATGAAAGAATTGATGAAATTGAAGATATAGAAAGGTGATATATATGGATAAAATTACGACACAGACAATAGTTGAAAAAACAGTATATAAAACTTTAGATGGTGAAATTTTTGATTGTGAAAGGGATGCTTTGGCACATGAGGAACGGACAGTATTAAAGGAAAAAATGGATAAAATCAAAAGTATATATTCTGATGAAGCTAACCTTATGCAGGCTAGGGCATATTACATTAAAAATACAAGTGATTTTATGACTGTAGTAAAATATCTAAACTTATGTCATAAATTTACTGAAAAGCATTTTTGTGGTACAGATTGGTATTTCTTTTACAACGAATGCGATGATTATGAAGATAGATATTGGGTAGAAACTTTAACTGTAAAAAAACAGGAGTGGGAAGAATATTGTAAACAATTTGAAGAATAAGAAAGGAAGAAAAATTATGGCAAAAGAAAATGATATTAAAATTGTAAAAGGTAGAACAGAAGAAGGAAATAATGCTGAAATTTATGTAAGCAGGGATAAATCCCAGAATAGAATCACAGTAGATACATTCGATGATAAGGTATATCTGACTGTAAAAGAAGCCAAGGAGTTAATTAAAGTGTTGCAGGATAGTATTAAAGATAAACTTGCAGAATATGGCAAAATACATGAATTAATACCTGATAAAAACAAAGTCATAATTGAAGCTGAACTTTCTGACAGTCAGATAGAAGCATTAAATGATAAAAATATAAATATTTCTGAACCTTTTTCAACTAATGTAGCATTTGATTACGGAAATGAAGTAGTATATTGTGCCGGTAAAGTACAGTCTTTTTATGAAACTGAAAAAAATCAGAAAAAAAAGAAGCCTGAAAGAAATCAGGAAATTGAAAGAGAGTAATAACAAAAATTACCATCTGAAAGGAAGATAATTATGGATAAATCACAGTTAAAAAAAATAAAAAAAGAAGACCTTATTTTAAATGATGAGGAACCAGATACAGTTTTAACATTATGTGATTATAGTTGGATGGATTATTCATTAAAGGCTGTATTAACAACTAAAAATCAAGGGAAATTAGATATACTTTTTAACTATTTCGGACTTGTAATATCTAAAATGATAGTTAACCAGACAGTAAATGAAAAGGTTAGTACATATGAATTTGAATTTGATTCAACCATATTTGTTAAGCATTATAAAGAGTTTTTATTAAATCATATGAAACAGTGGGATACAAGATATGCGTTTAGTGGTGAAGATGTAATAATAGCCTTTTTTAATGAAGTATTATCACAATCAAGCAAGAAAACTCCATTCAGCATTAGTTGATTGTGAGATGAATTGCGCAATAATTTAATGTTAAAGTATTCCCAAACATAACAGGATGGGATAAAGGGGTAGTGAACATCCCATATGCTGTAACGATTGCGTAGAGCAATCACTACAGGGTTACTTACATGTTAAAAAAACATGTAACATAGAAACTCCAACCGACTAATGTCGGTTGTGAGTAGTTCATGAATGAAGATAATATTGACGGGTTTAATGCAGCGTTAGGCGGTATGGCATCTTTTGAAACATTAATAGGCTTAAACAAATCCAACTGAATATATCTGTGATATAACTGATTTGTAATATCATTAACCAAATAGTGAATAATTAATTTAAAGAGGAGCTTATAGCTTCTCTTTTTTGTGTCAAAAAAAATAAAAACATATTCTGTCATATAATAAATAAAAATAAGAAAGGAATGAAAATTATATGAGACCAATGTATGAAATTGTTGAAATGATAAGAGCACATTATGCCAATGATGATGATAAATTTAATAACTATGCAAAAGCAATAATAGATTATTATGAAAAAGAAGGTAATCTTGCAGGAGCTGATGAAATAAGAGAAATCATTACAACAGGACATTCAACTCCAAGAACTTCTGAACCTAAGTTAGTTACTTGTATAAATCCAGATAATAAGTCTGTAAATCGCAATGATATACAAAATCATAATATTAAATCGAATATATACACGCCTGAATTGTTATCAGAGCATACAGATATTCAGATAATTAAACATAATAAGGACGAAAATAAGTCGTCAGAAAATACTCCTGAAGTAAAACCTAAAAGACACAGAAGAACTAAAGCAGAGATGACTGCGGCTAGACTATTAGAATCTGAGAGCCAAGATAATAATAAAAAAGATATCGCTGCAGATATTGAAAAGCCAAAAAAGCGACACAGAAGAACTAAAGCAGAAATGGCAGCAGCAAGAGCAGCAGAAATTGAAAGACAAGACAAGGCAAACAATACAAATAACATAAATAATACAACTAATAAGAATAATACAAATAAAGTTACTGAGCAAATAGATAAACCTAAAAGACATAGAAGAACCAAGGCAGAAATGGCAGCAGCAAGATTATAAAGTTGTTCCTTAATGCATTCAAACTAATTTTCTGTCATATTCCTTTCAAATCATAAAGGAAGGAGGATTAACATATATAATTATATATGTTATAATAATTATGCAGAAATTTTCAAACGAAGAAAAGTTAAAAATTGTTCAGCGCTTACGGCCAATTGACGATATTTTCTTTGAAGCTATTGCGGAAGATCCAGAAGTTTGTGAGGAAATTCTAAGAGTCATTTTAGAAGATCCTAAGCTTACTGTATTGGAAGTAATTACACAAAGTAGTGAGAAAAATATTTATGGCAGGTCCGTAAGACTTGATGCACTGTGTACATTAGGTGATGGTACAAAGTGTAATATTGAGGTGCAAAAGTCAGATAATGACAATCACCTAAAGCGAGCCAGATTTAATACATCAAGTATAACAGTGAAGGAATCTAATACAGGAGAAAAATTTAGAGATGTTATAGACCTATATATAGTCTATATATCACAATTTGATTTTCTTAAAGAAGGACGTTGTATTTACCACATTGATAAAGTTATAAGAGAATCAGGTACAACAGTTGATGATGGGCTGCATGAGATATTTGTCAATACTGCAGTCAATGATGGATCAGATATATCAGATTTAATGTCATGCTTCTTAGCAACCGATGTTAATAATGATAAGTTCCCAAAGTTATCCTGTAAAGTAAGTGAACTGAAGAATCCTAGAGGGGAGGTAAATCCTATGTGTGAATTAATGGAAAAATACATGAAAGAATCAAAACTTGAAGGAAAGATTGAAGCAACAATTCAATCATTACGCTTAGTTAATATGGATGATTCTGTTATAATTAAAGCACTGATGGAGAATTGCGGCCTCACAAAGGATGAAGCTAAACAAAAATTAGCTGAATATAACAATTAAATACTGTATAAAGAATAATATTCAGAAGCCCAGGGAATAAAATCCTTGGGCTTTTTAATTTTAATTTTCTGTCATATTGATTTTATTAAATAATATAAAGGAGGAAATTAATATGAATTTAGAAGAAGGATTAAAAAAGGGATTACAAATATATGCAGAAGGATGTCTTTCAAGTCAATATAATATGAATATGAAAGATTATACATACGAACTGGACTTTGAAAGAAATTGGGTAGAATTTCGTATGCCACATGAACCGCATAATTCACGTTGGCTTTGGAGTAGCTTTTATTCTGATATTAATGAGATTAAAGATTTCTTAAATTCCTATGTAAAAGACAATTTTGGAGATTTTGTAAAGGAAGCTTTTTTAGAAGCCAAGAATGAAAAACTTTATGGTGCAGACATATACGGTAAGATTCAGGCTGAAATTATAAGGGCAGAAAAAGATGGTGTTGAGCCACTGCTTACTTCTGATGATTATAAGGCAATTATTGACCTTATTAAGGAACACAGACAGTTAGTAAAGGAGAATATGTCAACAACTCGGCAATTAAATAATCGAGCATGGTTAAATGATTGTCGCCCGTAAGGGCAGGATGACTAGCCTAAGTTCCAAGAGAACTACATCAGAAGTACAATCCCAGTTCCAGACAGTACCCTAATCTGAGCGCTGGGCGGGCAACATATGAATCCAGGAGAAAGAATGATATGGCCCGGTGTTACAAGTACTCTGATATTGGCGAAGGGTAATTGCTGACTTTGGCCAGCATAGACGCGGAGGCGGACAGAACCATTATGTATCTGTCATACTCATATTTTAACAAGGAGGCATAAGCTATGTATGTATTCGTCATAGGGCTGGATGGAACAAGGCTTATGCCTTGTAAACCAAGGAAAGCCCGGAAATTAATAGAAGCTCACAAAGCTGAAATCTATAAGAAGCAGCCATTTACAATAAGATTGTTGTATAAGACAGGCTGTGCTACACAACCCGTAACAATAGGTATAGATACAGGTTCCCAGCATATCGGAATTGCGGTAACATCAGGAAACAAAGTCTTGTACCAGGCAGAGATAGAATTGCGCAGCACTATGGACAAGCGTTCGCTCATGGAAACTAGACGCAGTTACCGCAGAAGCAGAAGATACCGCAAAACCAGGTACAGAAGTCCTAAATTCAGATTTCATACAAAACGGACATACTCTGAAACACTTGTTAAACGTAAGACTACAGGTGTTATGACCCACTGGGTTAAACATACTAACTCAATGAGTACAAACAGACCGGACGGATGGCTTGCACCATCCATGCAGTCGAAAGCAGATCATCATATCCGATGGATTAACAGATTTTTAGATGTACTTCCACCAGATACGAAACTTCGGTTGGAAATTGCCAGATTCGATATAGCAAGGATGAAAAATCCGGAAGTGCATAGTGAATTATACCAGTATGGTCCACAGTATGATTACGAAAATTTAAAGGCTTATGTATTTGACAGAGACCATTACAAATGTGTGGTCTGTAAGAGGAAATTGGGGAGTAAACAGCCGGATGGACATTCTTTAAAAGGAATGATGCATCACATAACATTCCGGTCTAAAGGAGCTACGGACAATCCTGATCAGCTTGTTACAGTCTGCGAATACTGCCATACTCCTCAGGCGCATAAAAAAGGCGGAGTACTCTGGGATCTGAAAGAAAAACACAGACCAGTGCAACGGGGACTAAGGGATGCCACGCAGATGAACATAATCCGTACACGGCTGGTTAAAGCATTTCCAGATGCGGAACTGACTTATGGAAATATTACGGCTGCTGATAGAAAAAAGATGCATCTTCCAAAGTCACATGCTGGTGATGCGGTTGCAATAGCAATGAAAGGTAAGACTGTTAATATCTGTGAACCGACTGTGTACATAAAACAGGTTCGAAAGAAAAAGCGTTCACTCCATGAAGCAACACCTAGAAAAGGGCGTAAAAATCCTAATACCCAGGCAGTAAGGAATCCTAAAAATACAAAAAGCATAGGTATTTATCATATTTATGACACTGTAAGATTCCAGAATAAAACAGGTTTTATCTCAGGATTTACAGGTAGGTCTGCATATGTCCAGGATTTTGACGGTAATTATATCACAATGCCTGGAAAATCATATAAACAGATAAACTTATCGAATTTAGAATTGGTAAGACATAATAACAACTGGATTCAAAAGACCGGAAATTAAATCAAGAGCGCTTTCATCTTGGCAATTGAATAACCGAGAATTCTCGCTCGGTATCTTAAAACAATGTAAAAAAATACAAATAGAAGTATAAGAGGTAATGTTTATGGATAAAGAAGAAATAAGAGACAAAATAAGCAGTATAGTATGGCATATAAATAGTAACTATAGTCCATCCGGAGCAGAAACAACGATTATGGAACTTATAGATAAAGTTTGGGAAGAAGCATATCAGGAAGGTTTTAAGGCAGCAGAAGAGAAACTTAATACAAAGAATCCTTCTATCGGTGAAGTTCGTATTACTCCTGATTCGCTTGATTTTATTGACCTTATGGAAGATGAGCATACTGATGAGAAAATGCTTTATCTTTATGAAACAGATGAATTAACTAAGGCAGCAGGAATATATACAGATGCATGGCATAATGCTTATCAGGTTAATTTCTATGGTGTTAAATCTAAAGATAATTTTAAAGTCATTGTAACTGTAATTGTGCAGGATACAGAAGAACTGAAGTTAAGATATCCTGATGTAGCCGGAAACATTCTAAAAATTAGTGAAGCAGGAGAAGCAGAAGTAGCTTTTAATGATAAAGAGCTTGAGATTATCAAGGCTGAATTTGATAAAACTATTAATGAATATAAAAGAGCAGATAATATAAGAAAGGATAGAATAAAGAAGGAACTTGAATATATCAAAAATCCGAACAGATATATTGATGTTTATAATTCTTATAGAGATAAATCCATCGCATATCCGTTAGCTGAGTATTTGGATATCAAAGCTTCACAAAGCGGTTTTGATAATTACGAAGATATGCTTAATGAAGGCTTAAGCATTGATTATTCAGGAGATTATTTAAAAGACTCACTAATACCACAAGCAAGCTTAAGTGAAGTTGTTAACCAAACTACATTAAGGGTGAATATATAGGTACCAGCGAATGCTCACAATTCACTGCTTTACGAGGGTAAGTAAACATTTCTAAAACTAAGAAAGGATTTAATTATGTATAATAAAAATAATGTTCAAACAGTCTGCTTTACTGGTCCCCGGCCTAAGAAATTATTAGGAGTACATGGAAGCCAATCTGAATACAATAAGATAATCGATGTCATATATCAATTTTGTGAAAAATTATATTTGACTCTTAATTGCAAAGTATTTATTTCAGGTGGAGCACAAGGATTTGATCAGCTTGCATTCAAAGCAGTTAATAATTTAAAACAAAAATATCCAGATATTAAAAACATTGTGTATATCCCATTTGCAGGATATGATAAACAGTGGAATGAATATGGATTATTTACTGCAAAAGAATTTGAAAATGAATTAAAAAATGCAGATGAAATTAAGTATATATCAAAAAGCTTCCAAGGAGTACATAATAACGGCGATATTGAAACTGCTGCAACAATTTTAAATGCAAGAAACGAAGCAATGGTAAATGATTCTGATATTATTATAGCAATGTATAAAGATGATTCATGGTTGTATGAAGAACATTCTGGAACAGCAAATTGTATGAGATATGCTAAAAGTATGCAGAAACCTATATATCAGCTTAAATTTAATATTAGGCCTAATAAATTTCTCACATCAGTTAACATGTTCTCAGATTTAACTATAGTAAGAGCAAATTAACAAAATGTAGACAATTTTGGAGTAAATTAAAAAATAAATATAGTAACATTAAATTAACTGGTTGTTAAATACAACCAGTTTTTTATTTAAAATACTCCGAAGCTTTGACCTAGAAAATTCACTTATGCCTTGTACTCAGCATAATTTTTTAATCTTTCTGATAAATCACGGTTATATATTTTGCCTGTTTAACTTCAACTACATAGATTAACATAACATCCATATTATAGCCCGCCTTTTATAAAAATCTAGGAATTAATCTATAATATTTGAAATTATAAAAATTAGAATTATTTTTTCTGTCATATAAACATATATAAAACAATAAAAAAGGAGAATTAATTATGTCAATAGAAATATTTTTAGCAATAACAACTTTTTTTATAATAATTTTTATGATGGCTGTAATAGGTGTAGCTATCTGTTATAGATTATTTGAGTATAAGAGAAATTTCGTAATAACAGAGGCTATATTAGGAGCGTTTATAATTATCTTCGGTGCAACATTTGGCAGTATTAATGTTAAGTTTTCACATCCAGAGCAGATAAATACTACTATTATAACAACAATGATAGTTCCAGACAGTGAAACCTATAAATCAGAAACACTTTTAAATAATGCTCATGTAACCTTTGTAACATCAGATAATCATAAGAACATAGAACTGATACTGGATTATACAGATATAGAGATTATAGATGATAGCCAGCATGAGACTTATGAGAAAACAATATATACATATTTGTTTATTAAGAAGCAGACAGATAAGTTGTATATAACAAAAGATACATATAATAGATTATTTAACTAAAAGGAGAGATTGTATGGGAGTTACAGATGAAAATGCTATATATGAATGTATGGTTTATTTTCCAGGGACAGCATATAATGTCGCTTCCTCTTTTGCTCAAGGATTCTTTTTGGAGTTAATAAATTCTATTGGGTATGAGAAGATTGAAGAAAGATTTATAATTGAATCTTCTAACGAAAAATTAACAGCAAAGATTCAAGAGAATATATACTAAAGGGGGATACAAAATTGGAAATAGGATTATATATAATTATTGTAATTGCTGCTGCTGTAGCACTATTTGCCTTTATTCTTACATATTTTGAAATTGTAATATCAATAGTTCCTATTGGTATAATTGCATTAATATTAATTACCATTCCAGTAAAAGGGATGTCACATTCTGACAATATAAATTATAAGGAATATTGTTTTTCAGAAGATGATGTCATAAAAGATGGTAAGTTTTATTATGTCTTTACAACTAAGGCTGATACAAATGAAATTAAAAAAATCCAAATTGATAATATTCAAAAACTCTACTTAGAGGAAAATAACATGAAAGTAGTAATTGAAGAGAAACAGTGGTCTGTATTTAAAGATACAACAAAGAAAGCATATGTTTCAAAGCAAGTCTATACAAAAATTAAAGAATGAGGTAAAAATTATGTTAAATAAAGAAGTATTTGAAAAGTATGGAGCAGAAAACTGGGTTATAGAAGAAAATTTATGTTACCTTTTACAAAAGTATGCGGAAAAGTTAGGAGTTTCAAATCCATATAATCCGGTAACATTTGTAAAGAATTTTATGAAAGAAGAGACTTATGTAAATACTGAATATGCTGAAATGAGTGCCATTGATACAGCAAAGAAGAATATTGTAGCTGATTATACAGAAGGTGAATATAAAGAGATCTAATTGAATCAATTAAAGGAGAAAATTTTATGAGAGTAACAATTAATACAAATGAATCAAATAAAATACTCACTGCGCCTATTGAAAGGATTCTTGATAGCATAGCATATACTATGTATGACTTATCAAAGGTTAATTTTGTAAGTATGACAAAAGACAGGGTAGCGGAATATTTTAATCTTAATATGGATAAGTTTATAGATGTAATTAAGTGTATAATATTGAATCAATCTGGGATAGCTTATACTATTGATAACGATGAAGATGAAACAGAAGAATTAGAAAAGGACTGTAATTTTACAGACATATTTAAAGTCACATATAATGAAATTTATCACGATATATGTGAAGTTATTTCCGGATTTACAGAAAATGAATTACAATTTACCGATACAAACTTTGAAATAGCTTTAAATTACTTTATACATGAATCAGCAATAATGATGCAATCCTTGCAGCTTATTGATGTATATAAATACTATAAGGAGTTAGATTGTTCGGAAGATAAATTTATCGCTATGTTACCTGAGGATATAAAACTCTTAGCAAAAGAATCAATCACTTATATGAAGAATGAATATAATGATTTTGATATTAATAATCCAAATGATATAGAACAATTAATAGATGATATGTATGCAAGTAATAAAGATGTCATTAGTATATTAAGAGATAGTGCAGTAAGACATAATGAAAGGATTAAACTATGAATAAATTAATAAAATCTGACAATTATTTAGTAAATTACGGTTTCAAATATGGCATAAACAGTGGTCCATGTGGAGAATCAGGTTACACTAATACATTTATACATGCCAATGGTTCTGAATGCCTATGGATAACCGTTGACTTTAACCACAAAAAAGTACACTTGTACAACGAATTTGAATGTGGTGGTGAATTGAGCCGCAGTAAAATTGATATTCCAGACGAAATCATTGATGACGAAGATGCTTTTATCAAATGGCTGGATGCCTATATTCCTGATGAAGAATATTAACTGAAATCAAGAACAAAACTATAAAATGTATATAAGTTTTAAATTTAATTGATAAAGAAAACTTCATTCGACATTGATTGATTGCAAGCAATTCATCACTATAACTAAAAAATAAATATAGATTTTATAAGCAGAGGAACAAGTTACAATAACTTGTTCCTTTTTTTCTGTCATATCAAATTAAATTATATAAATAACAAAAAGGAGAAAAGAAAGGAGAAATACTCATGAATATGACACTCAAACTTAATACAACAGGCCAGACAGTAATTCTTGATGAAATTGATCAGTCGCTTGTATATCTATTCTATTGTAAACATCTATTAATAAAGCGTCTTATTGATTATGTTGAAGAAAATAATTTACCTAGAATGCGCTTTAAATCAGATGCTGCATTAGATGCTGTAATCAATAGAATCTTAGATATCAAAGATGATTATCATGTATCAGAAGATGAGGCTATTAACCGAGTTATAACCGATAAAAATTATATGAGATATTATACACTTGATTAAAGAGCAACACTAAATAAAAGGAGACCAGACATGTTAAATAAATATTTAGAATTACTTAAAAAAGGAATAGAAAGTTTCAAACATTTAGGAAGAAATAGCAGTTGGCTTGATTATTTGCATACAATCAGATATGAATTCTTAATATTATTCATTATATTAATAACAATTGCAGCAGTTATATTAATAATTACTACTCCAACAATTGGAACACATAAGATAAATAAATTATTTAAGAAAAAAAGCACATATGAAAAAATTAAAAAATTTATTCTATTATACAGTGATTTATTAAACAGTATGGTTGACAAATTTGTATATAAGTATTCGGAAAATCAATATGAATTTTGTAAACAGAGTATTAATAAACTAATAAATAGTATAGAAAATATATTAAACTATGATTGTATAACAGATAACGAATATCTTATTTATTTGAATAATTCATTATCAAATATAAAAACATTATTATCTGACCCTGCTACAATGACATGTTATAAAAATCAAAAAGATATTGAAAAGACAGAACTATATATCCAAATTAAAAACTTAAAAGCTCAATATAAATCACAAATAGTCATGCATGGGCAATTGAAAGGATTTGAATGTTTTAAAAATAGATTATATGGTATATGTGATTATAATGATTTTTTATATTTCATTTCAGCTTTCCCAGAAATAAATAATCTATTCAAAAATATAAAAATATTCAAAAATAAAAAAATAGACCTAATAGATACAAAGAAATATCATATAAAAAATATTTGCTTAAAGGTTTTAAGCCTTGCCTCATTATATATCATATACGGGATTTTCATTATCCCATTAATCATGATGCTGTTTTAACAAAAAATATATAATATTAATAATAGAAAATGCAGGAATTATATCCTGCATTTTTTATGTAAAAAAATGCATTTATTAATCTGTCATATATATTTTAAAACAATTATAAAAAATAAAATCAGAAAGGATAAAATGGTAATCATTATGGGAACAAAAGGGATATTTTATATATGAACAGGAAAGATATAGTTTTGAGTCTGAAAACAATCTTTGATTTATAAATAAAGATAATAAAACGATTGATTTCATTTATCTGGATTGAAAGGATAGGGAAGAAATTATGTATTATATTATGATTGGAGCTATTATATTTGTGATAGGAATTTGTTTAATTATAGCTGGATTTATAATTAATGACGATACGGCTATTGTCTTAATTGCATGGGGATTAGCTGGCGTATTTGCAGGAGCACTAATAATAGTAATAACATTGATGGATAAAGGTGTTAATGGAAATAAGACTATAAATGAAAACAGTACTGAAATTGAAACTGTTGCTGAAACACAATCAGTTAAAACAAGCGATATTAAAGTTGCTATTTTAAATAAGTATAACAGTGCTGAAATTATAAGCAGTGATAAACCAGATAAAGGCTATTTTATTTATGAGCAGGAGAAATACAGTTATGAATTAGACAATAATATTCTTTTTATAAATAAGGACAATAAGACTGTTGATTATTTATATGTAAATTAGAAAAGATGAGGTGAAAATTATGAATTTACTATCAGGAATAATTATATTTGCAATTGGATTTATTATAGTTTTAATAGCAATACTTATGATAGATAAAAGGGATTCTCTATCGACTTTTTTGTTTATTATAGCTATAGGGATAATGTTAATAGGAATTATTTTTGCAAGAATGACTAAAAATATTGAAAATGAATCTTTAATTGAAGTTGATACCAAAGCAGAGAGTGTTACAGAAACACAGACGGAATTGGCAGCAAATAATACTATAAAAGTTGCATTGATGCAGAATTATCCTGAAGCTGAAATAATCAGTAATGAAAATGATTCACAACATGGTATTTTTATTTATAACAATGAAAATTATAGTTTTGAAGTAGAAGATAACATTCTATTTATAAAGCAGGATAAGAAGCTTATTAAATATATTTATTTAAACTAAGGGGGTATAAATATGACAGTTATAGGTATAGTAATAGGGATAATCATACTTATATTAGGACTTTTTTTTATTTCTATGGGTATATCTATCCGGTATTCAATATTTAATTATATGCTTGCTCCGTATTTATTCAAAGCAGGGATATTATTCTTAATAATTGATGCTTTATATGTGTTTATATTTTTGATATGAGTAAAAACAGAAAGTGAGAATTATGAATCCAATAGAAATGGTATTATCAGGTACACTTCTTTGCATAGTAGTTATAAGTGGTTTGTATTTAATTAATGCAAATTTAAAAAATAATAAGTTGCTAAAAATATTAAGCAATGTTGCTTTATCATTAATCTTAGTTTTAAGTTTAGTCATTTTTGTGGAAGGCTGTTTTAAAGCTATTAATGAAAGAAAAGAATATGTAAAATTTTATAATTCAGTATGTCTGACTACTGAAGAAATAGAAAGGAAATAAATATATGAAGTTTACTACATATTCAGACGCTTATTTAAAAAGTCTGAAAAAAGATGAATTAATAGATTTATACAGGCAGCTTGAAGATAATTTAAAGTCTGAAATAGCAGAAAATGAAACAACAATGAATTATATAAGAGCTGCCAATATAAAAATAACTGAACAGCATAAGAAAGACATTATAAAGGCAAGAAAAGAAGCTATAAAAGAGTTTGCTGATACATTAATTTATAAGTTAGACCATTTAAAGTCTATAAAGATTAATTTAGGATTTGATACTACAGCATTGACATTCAGGAAAGAAGTTTTGCTTGATTTAATTTCAGTCACAAAAATAGAACAGTGTTCACAGGCTGATAAACTTAAAACTAATGCAGACAGAATATGCAGCTTATCAGATGAAGAACTGGGAAAAGGTAATGATAAAACATTAAATAGAGATACAGACGATTATGAAAGGTAGTGAAAATTATGTTTGGAACGAGAGCAGCAGATAGTACATTATTTATAGCAATAAGTATTGCTTTGACATTAGTTTTAATTATATCGTTTTGCATTTGGTTAATGAATATAGAAAATGATATTGCGGGAACAATTTGCCTTACATTGTGCATAATTGCAATTGTATATGTAGCTACTATTAATATATATAGTAAAAAGCAGGGAACGGATAATATCAAAGAAGCTATTACTGATAATTATAGTAATGCTGAAAACATTTTGGTTCAGTTTGACAGAAATACTAAAAATAATAAAGGCTACTTTACTTCTGACGATGGAAATTTCAGTTTTGAGGTAATCAATAATACACTGGTTATAAAGAATGGAGAGACAGTAGTTAAGTATATATCGGGAGATAACTACTAAGGAAGGAGAAAATTCTATGTTTGGAACAATGAACTATATTTGGTTTTATATTTTTATAGGGATAGTAATTGTATTGGGAATAGTTATGTTAATTATTTTTGCAAAGGGAAACTATTACCATGATAAGGAAATTCTTTCATTAACAATTATCCCTGCTTTGCTACTTATGGTATGTCTTGCGATAGAACCTTTTCTTGCTAATTATAATATGTCTAATCAATCTGAAAATAACATAAGAACAGCTATTAAAGATAACTATAACAACGCTGAAAATATAGCAGTAAAATCTGACAGCGGATATTTTTCTTCTGATAATGAGAATTACAGTTTTGAAGTGATTGATGATACTTTGATAATTAAGAATAAAGAAACAGTAGTTAAGTACATATCAGGAGATGATTATTAATTAACTATAAATACCTCTTATAGAAAGGAAAAAGAATATGAAGACAGACTTATTAAACTATTATTCAGATGGAAAGTCTCATAGCAATGAAGATATGAGAAAGTATTTTAAAGTTACAACTGACAGTGAAATGTACCACCAGTTAAGAGCTGCACAGCAGAAGTTAAAAAGAGAAAATAAGATAAGAAGAGTTTCCTATGGTGTATGGGTATTAAATTAGTTATAAATAAAGAATTATTAAGTAGGAGGGCTTATGATAGAGTTAAAAGGAAAATACAACAATTGTAAAGTATTTACAGATAATATTGATAGTGAAACTATAAGTCAGTTGACCAACTTACTTAATCAGGAATTTGTTTCAGGTGGTCAGATTCGAATTATGCCGGACACTCATGCAGGTAAGGGATGTGTAATTGGTACTACAATGACTATTACAGATAAAGTAGTTCCTAACTTAGTTGGAGTAGATATTGGATGCTTTCAGGGAGACACTAAAGTTTGGACAAGTTTTGGTTGGATAAAAATTAAAGAACTTATAAATAAAGGTGTATTCACTGTAGATTCATATGATACAGAAACTAAACAATTTGTAATGGGTAAAGCAGTTGCTAAAAAGACAAGAGAAAATGCAGAACTTGTTAAGGTAGTATATAACACTGTATCAATATTTAATAAACAGAGATATGAAGTATTATGCACACCTGACCATAAATTCTTAGTTAAAGTTTCAGATGATAATGAGCAGTGGATTGAGGCTAAGAATCTTGAAAGAGATATGAAGCTTGTATCAGAAGACCATAAAATTATTGTAGAATCTGTTGAAAATACTGATAGGAGAGAAGATGTTTACTGTTTAACTGTTGAGGATACACATACTTTCTTGATAGAAGGTAGTGTGGTTGTTCATAATTGCGGTATGAGAGCAGTTAAACTTGCTGATAAACATTTAGACTTACCTAATCTTGATAATGTTATCCGTAAGTATGTACCATCAGGTTTTGAGATACATGATGAAGCGATAGCATCTTCAAGAGTAGCTGATATTTTAGCCCCAGTTAATGTAGATAAAGCCTTTAAGTCGTTAGGTACTCTTGGCGGCGGCAATCATTTTATTGAAATAGATACAGATAAAAACGGTGATTATTGGCTTGTAATTCATACAGGTTCAAGACATCTTGGTATAGAGGTATGTGACTATTATCAGAATTTCGCTTATGAGAATCTTAAGTTAAAGGAACATAACGGTAAGACTATACAGGAGTTGTCACGAGAGCTTGTAGATGAATATACAAAAGCAGGTAAGCAGAAGGAAATCAGTAAGGCACTTACAAAATTGCGTAATGATTATAAAGCAACACATGTTGCTGTTCCTTTTGAACTTGCATACTTAGAAGGGCAGGCAATGCAGGATTATTTACATGATATGAAGCTTGCTCAGGAACATGCAAAAATCAATCGAGAGACTATTGCAAAGCAGATTTTAAAATATGCAAAATTAACACCAGTAGAAAGCTTTGATACTATTCATAACTATATTGATGTTGATAATATGATTTTGCGTAAAGGCTCAATATCTGCACAAGCAGGCGAAAAAGTTATTATTCCTATGAATATGCGTGATGGTTCTTTAATCTGCGTAGGAAAAGGTAATGCAGATTGGAATTATTCAGCACCACATGGAGCAGGTCGTATCTTATCTCGTAGTAAAGCTAAAGATACTATATCTATGACTGAATATCAGGAAAGCATGAAAGGTATTTATACAACTTCGGTTAATAAAGGCACAATTGATGAAAGCCCTTTTGTATATAAGCCTATTGAAGAAATTATGGAAAATATTAAAGATACAGTAGAGATTATTGATATCATTAAACCTGTCTACAATTTTAAGGCGGGGGAATAATGCAATATTATTTAAGAGGAGAAATTATTATGAAATGCCAATTTTGTAATGTAGAAATGGTATATAAACCTAATATGAGAGGATTATATGGTCCAGGTATGGATCATAATATGAACGCTTTAATTGTTAATTATACAGAAGAAGTAGAAGAAGATTGCTTGATTTTTAAGATAAAGAGGAAAAAAGCTCATACAATCGAAATAAATCCTAAGTATTATGTGTGTCCTAAATGCGGGCAGATTATAACCAAGATACCGGATGATATGATAGATGCTGTAATTAAAGCGGAGATTTAAGCTATGAATAAAAGACAATGGAAGAAATCAAGAAAGAAGATAAATAAGGTATGTATATTGGACGAGTTTTTCTTATTAGATTTTACTCCTGAAGAATGTCAAAACTACCTTGAAGATATTGAAGAGTATTCATATAGACATCATAGATATAAGCATTATAAGGATAAGAAAGCAGGAGTAATAGATTTTAGTTATCATCCACCTATAAGTAAAAGGCGCTCAGAGTATTTTGAAAATGTCTTAAAGTGTGCAAGAAAGTATGATTAAAGTATAAGAACAGTTATTATATAACATTGATGTAGAAAGGCAATACATAATGAACAATAAGGAATATACAAAATGTAAGAAATGCGGTTGTTTACTTGCTGAAAGAAACTTTAAAAAGGGATTATGTGATGAATGTCAGGAAGATAGGAAGAACATCAGGAATACTATTGTTAAAATTATAGCTATGGTATTTATTGGAATTGCTTTAATTATAAGTATGGCTGTTATCTGGTTCCATATAAACAAGAAATATCCCGTTTCATACGAAGATTGTTTTATACAGGTCGTTGATAAAAGAGAAGAAACAACTTATCGGTATTCAGGAAAAGCAATTGTTCCTATTACAAAATATTATCTTCTTTTTGATGATGGAAAAGAATTTCGTGTATCTAAGTATATATACAATAAAACTGATATAGATGATTGCATAATCGTTACTTATACATATCGAAATAATAACATTGAGGACATGCAGATAAAATATCAAAATTAAGGAGAGATTTTTATGAAGAAAAGTGCGGAAGATATAATAAATAAGGCAGTAACAAATGCATTAACAGACAGAGATATTATAGGCAAAAATATAAAAGAAACTTGTAAAAGAGTTTATGAACAGGGATATAAAGATGGATTTAATGAAGGATTCAAATGGAATTTAACAAAAGATAAGTTACCAAATAATAATGCCGACAGGATAGTAGCTATATATTTTTGCGAAGAGAATGTTAATGGAGATTTTGAAGATACAATAGTAAAAACAGGCTATTATCATAACGGCGAATGGTTTATAAAAGGTAGACCATTATATTTTGATGGAGATTATGGAGAAAAAGTTATCGCTTGGGCTGATTTTCCTACATATGATGATTAACAAGGAGAAAATATGGACGGGTTAATTATTAAACATAAATGGCTAGACCTTATTTTAAAAGGTCAAAAGACAATAGAAGTTCGTGGAAGTGATACAAAGAAACAGGGAGAAACAATTTATCTGTTAGAGAGTGGAACTTCTAAAGTAGTTGGTACATGTAAAATAGCTGCGACATATCCTATAAGCTGTTCTGATTGGTCAGAAGAAAGAGAAAATCATTGTGTTGATATTTCATATAATGACCTTAAGAGAAGATATCCTAATCCTTATGCGTGGGTACTGGAAGATGTAAAGCCTTTGGATAAAGAGATGTATTACAAGCATCCTAAAGGAGCAGTTATATGGGTAAAGAATGTTAATGATTTGTTGTAAGGAGATGATTATATGAATTTAATTAGAACCAGTAATTATGAAGAAAACAAAGAAGTTATTAAAGAAAAGCTTAATCATGTCAATAAAAAGCAGACAATCACAGCTATTATAGTATTTTCTGCGTTTATATTAGTATTTGTGGTATTAACTGGAATTGGAATGTATGCTGGAAATATAGATAGTGATACAAAAAAATGGATATATACTCCCATGCTTTTATTAATTATATTTTTTGCTATTCAATCAATATATGAAAGTCGAGAATATAAACACGATTATGTAATCAATAATTTAAGATTAGTTGAAGCAGCTATGACAGGAAATATAGCTTCAATTATAACCCAAAAAGATGCAGGAGCTAGGTCAACTCAAGTTTATTATATTGTAGAAACCAAGACAGGAGAGAAGATTATAACAAGAAATGGATTAATTAAGCCAACAATATATAGCGGAGATGTAACAGAGACTACATTCGATTTAGATAAATTAGAATTAAATGTTTATATGTAGTTTAGAAAGGAAGTACAAGCAGTGGAAATAGAAGTAGAGGTAGCAGAAATTTTAAGTGATGCTGAAAGAAGAAAAGAAGCATTTGTGAAAAAAATATATGATGCATATGTCAAATGGGCAGCAGTAATAGGAATTACTGCAACAACATTAATACTTATTGGAATAACATTACTAGATAGCTTACATTTTGAAGATAGTATTAAATTAGCATTTATGTTAATAATTGTAGCAGCTATAGTAATAACATATACAATAGTATGCTTTTATCTAAAGCATAAGATAAAGTATTCAACAGAATTATTCTATCTTAAAGAAGCTCTTGGAACATTAGACAATGAGCCAAAAGCAGTTATTGAAGAAATAAAAATTAGAAGAAAAAGAGCAACATTGAATATTTCATATGAGTCTGAAGATTATGTAATAAAAACAATAAAAATAAGACATATAGCATATGGAATGAAAACAACAATGTTTAGTAACATTACTACAAGAGAACATAAGCAGTATTATAAATTAGACATTAATAGTTATAAAGATATAAAATTTTATGAAAAAAGAGATATATAAAAAATGGCGACAGCAAAAAAACACAGACAGATGCATAGAGGATAAAATTAAGGAGAATTTTTATGAATAACAATAAACCTTTTTACTTAAAAAACAGAAGTGCTGTACATAAGCTTACATTTGGATTACCTGGTTCAGGAATATCTTCCGTTATGGAAAAAGAAATTACAACTATTGCCAACAATACCAAGGATGATAATATTGTTGTTATTGATATTGATGGCGGACAATTTATAGAAACTGTTAAGAAGCTAGGGGGAGTAATTATTACTGCAAAAGAAATATTTGCATGTTTTGACGAAATTGTATTTGGGTCTTTGCAGGAATCAGATAACCAAAGTTATTGTGAAGTGTTTGACATCATAACTGCTATCTTTGAAGATTTAGGACATGGCTATATTACTCCCCATCAGCAAAGTGCTTTGTATGAGGCATTGGATGAAATGAAAAAGAACACTGAATCAAATACAATCAATAATTTTATTCAGCGTTTACAGAAACTAGATAATGAAACGGCATCAGTCTTAGAAGTGCTTAAGAAACTTCCAATTTATGAAAATAGCTATAATGCCATGAATAAATTGAATAATAATTTTGTTTGCTTTGACCTTGGAGATTGCCGGCAAGAATTAAAAAATATTGCATATTTACTGGCGTTAAAAATGACTAAGGACAAAATATGGATAAATGGGGATAAAAATATATATACTTGTTTATTTGCTCAAATAAGCCGTGCTTCTTTAACAGAAGGAATCTGTAATTATCTGTCATATTTATATAAGCGTACAAGACAGCATTGGGGGCTAACTTCTTTTTACGCTATTAGTTTTTCGGCATTTTTAAATGAACAAACATTGAATTTATTAGTAAACACAAACGAATTTATTTTCTTAAAACAAAATACCTGTGACATTGATAAAATTTCATTGTATTTTGATATACTGGATGAATACTTACAGTTTCTTAGACATGCAGATGCCGGGCATGGTGTTTGGACAGATGGAATACAGTATGATTATGTAGATTACAACAAATAGGAGAGTGAATATATGAGTGATTATAGGTATATGAGAGTTATCCGCTGTAAGGTGGATATGAATAAGATAGGAGTATCATCTATTTGGGATTTAGAGGATAAGTTTCCCGATTTGTTTGATATGAATTTTTCAAGGCACTTTACAAAAGCCCCTGTAGAAGAAGAGAACTATTTGGATTATGTTCTTGAATCAAAGGTTAGTTATGATGGTGGCAACTGGGGAAAAGCCAGATATCTTACAAATAGTGAAGCAGTTAAGTATCTTGCTTTATTTAGTCAGATATATCCTGATGTAAGAAAAGAGGATTTAAGAGCTGTGGAATTTTGTTGGTATGATTGTTCTGAAGCACCATTGTATTTTAATGTAGTAGAAGAAGAGTGGTTATAGGAAGGAAATATAATTAATGATAAAAATTGTAGGCGGACAAAAAAGTACAAGCTTAAAATATAAATATATATGCTTGATAAATTTAGCCCACTATTGTGAAAGTATAAATAGTGATTGTAGTAAATGTCAGCGTAAAACTGAGTGTGATGAATTTCAGTTTTTTACTCAAGAATATGGACATGAAAATGATAAAGAATCCGTGAAAGAAACTTTTAAAAGGTGGATTTCTTAAAAATAGATATTTACTTATAAATTATAAGGAGAATAAAAATGGTTAATAAGAAAATCAAAATAGATTATCCATATGAAGTAAAAACTTTTATCGATGAGTATTTAAAAACGACCCCTTCATCTTCTTGCCATGTACTTATTTATCATGGTTTTATAAAAAAATCTGAAGCTATATATGCTAAAGGAAAGATACTATACATGGATAGTTTTAAGTATTTAAAATACTATCGGTATGCTTTAATAAAACATGTAAAAATAGATTATTGTCACGATATTAAAATATGGATTTAAAAGAAAAGGAAGTATAAATATGAAATTTACTAAAAAAGAGATTATGGATGCCTTTCTATTATTTTTAGATGATGCACTTCCGGTGTTTGACTGTAAAAAGATAGAGATAGAAGGAAACTCTGATTGTGATAGATGTGATATATGTATGATGAAGCAGTATTTATACAGGGTTAAATCCGGAGAGCTTCCAAAAGCTGCATATCAAAATAATGGAAGAGATTATCCACATATTTAAGTGAGGTATGTAATATATGAAAATAAGAGAGTTAGCAGATTATTGTAAGAGTATAAATATAAATTGTGATGAATACGAAAGGACATTAGATGATAGACAACTATAAGGCTTCAGAGCTTACAGATAAATTAAGTGCAGCGTTTGGCAATGTAAAAGAAGAGAAGGTTTCAATATCAAAATATAATGAATCCACCCAGACCTATTATGTGAATGAAGCACTGGCAAAACAGCATGTAAGGCAGATAAGCAAGGCAGATATAAAGACAGCAGAAACAAAGAAGACACTGGATAGTTGTATGAAGGAATTAGAAAAGAAGCTGCCTAATAAAGATAAATGGCACTCAAAGAGACCAAGGAGCAGATAAGATTATAAGGAAGGTGCCAGAGCAGGTGATGCAGGAAGGGGATTTGCAGTTGTGGCATCACAGATAAGTAAACTGTCTGAACAGACCAAGGATGCATCTGAACAGATAAGTAAGACTATTGAAGACTTTATAATCAGTACAAAGGAAACAAAGAATAATCTGATATCAACAAACACAGCCATAAAGGAACAGAATGAGAGTATTTATAAGACAAATAACCAGTTCCAGAATATTGAAAGTAATGCGGTACAGTTATCAGAAGTATTTTTAAATCTTAAGACAGAGACAGATGGAATAAAAACAGGAGTAGATAATATATCTGACAGTATCAATCAGTTATCTGCTACATCTGAAGAAGTAGCTGCATCATCTACTGAAGGATTAAAAACATTTGAACAGATGTTTAATAATTTCACAGGGCTTTGTGATGAACTTACAGAAATTAACAAACTAGCAGATAAAATGGTTAATGTAGGAGAATAATTATGAGAAATAAGAAGGTTTTTACACAAAATGATTTCTTTATACAGAATGTTATACATTTATTTGTTAATATCGTTAAAGTTTTTGTATTAACTGGTATCTTCTATAAATTAGGAATCCCAAGTGATATGTGTTTACCATTAGGAAAAACCTTGATCATAATAGAAGCAATATATTGCATAGGAAATATGGTATTAAGATACGCAGCAGATAAAAATTTTGAGGACTTCGGGTAGTGAAGGGACTATCATTACTTGTTCTTGTGGTTAGGTCAACTACTCATCACCTAAAGGTAGTGGGCTTCCTTGCCCTGCAATGCTTATAAAAAATATCGAAATTAATTTTTGAAAAATACATTTGTATTATTAAATAGAAAGAATTTGATAAAACGTCAGGTTCTTTCTATTTTTTTTCATTAATTATTGACAATATAAAAAAGTAGCAATATAATACTTATATATAAAAGTAGTAAAAAGCTACTTTTCAAGGAGGCAATATGGAAGATATTAAAAATAATGCAGGATTAACGGAAAAAGAATTTTTAAAGCAATATAAACCATCTGATTATGAACGACCAAGTGTAACAGTGGATATGCTTATATTGTGTATGAACAAATGTCTTGAGAATCTTAAAGTTTTACTTATTCAAAGGAAGGACCATCCATATATTAATCAATGGGCTTTAGCAGGAGGCTTTGTTGGAATAAAAGAATCGACTTATGAAGCTGCTGTAAGAGAACTTAAAGAAGAAACCGGATTAGAAAATATTTATCTCGAACAACTTTATACAATGAGTCAGCCAGATAGAGACCCAAGAATGCGTGTTATTGATGTAGCATATATTGCTCTGATTCAGGAACAGGGAGTTAAAGCAGGAGATGACGCAAAAGATGCTCTATGGTTTGATATAACAACTTTTAATGATGAAAAACTTATTCTTCAAAATAAAGAAAAGAATATAACAATTGAATATAACCTTACTAAAAAGACATTTAAAAATGGTGTGATTAATATAGAAGGATTTGTCCCAGTACATTGTAATGGAGAAAAGTTAGCATTTGATCATGCTGAAATAATTCTTGAGGGATTATTAAGATTAAAAAATAAAGTGCTTTATAGCGATATAGCATTTAACCTTTTACCGGAAGTATTTACAATGCCGGATATAAAACAAGTATATGAAGTAATCTTAGGTAAACAGTTATATAAAGCTAATTTTAAAGCACATATTGAAGAAAAATTAAATGCTCTTGATTACAAAATATCATCCAGTACAAAGAATGGTAAGTTCTCGCAAGCATACAGCTATAAAGGAGAAAAATAAATTATGAATATAGGTGTTATTTTATCAAGATGTCAGCCACTACATAAAGGACATATCGAAATGATTAATAGAGCTTTAGCAGAAAATGATAAGGTTCTTTTCATTATTGGTAGTGCTGACAAATCAGGTACAGAAAGAAATCCTTTTCCTATAGGTTATCGGATAAGTATGTTTAATTTTGCTTTAAGCTTTGTTAAGGATAAAAACAGAGTAAACTATATGACTTTAAATGATTGGAGTTCTGATGATGATATACCCAAGCAGGATAACACTACAGGGTTAGTAGATGATGGAGCATCAGTTGATACTGAATGGGGTTCGTATCTTTATTACAATATAATTAATGCTATAGGGCAACAGGAGTTTACATTTTACTACAATGATGATAGTTCTTTAGTATCAGCTTGGTTTCCTAAAAGTCTTAGAAATAGAATTACAATAGTTAGTTATCCTCGTATTGATGATATTTCTAGTAGTTCCATTAGAAAGGCTATTATTGAAAATTATGAAACTTATGTAGAAAAATGTATACCTTATTGGCAAGGAGTTCGATTAAGAAATATGATGAAAAGATATAAAAGTATATTAAATAAGGAGGATTAGTTATGAAGATTTTAGTAGTTATTGATATGCAAAATGATTTTACATCAGGGGCATTAGGAAACGCAGAATGCGAAAAAGCCGTATCAAAAGTCGTTGATGTTATTAATGAAAATAATTATAACAAGATTTTTCTTACAAGGGATACACACCAGAAGAATTATCTTGAAACACAAGAAGGGAAAAACTTGCCTGTAGAGCACTGTATTGAAGGAACAGAAGGATGGCAGATTAGAAAGGAAATAATGGCTGTTGTAAATGATTCAAACAAACCATTCCAAATTATTAACAAGCCAACTTTTGGTTCTGTTACTCTTGCAGAAACTATTAAGACTATGTATGAACAGAGTCATGAAAATATGGAAATAGATATTGTTGGTGTTTGCACAGGAATTTGTGTAATAAGCAACGCAATAATTATTAAATCATTTAATCCAGAGCTTCCAATCAATGTAATTGAGAAGGCTACAGCTTGTGTGACACCACAGAGCAAGAAAACAGCAATAGAAGCAATGAAATTGTTACAAATCAACATTAAATAAGGGGGGGGATAAATATGGAGTTTAGAGTATTTGAAAGTTCAGAAGGAAATGTGTGGAAGTATGTGTTTACTAAAGAAGATATGGTAGCAGAGGCTGTATTATATAAGTACAATGACTTCTATAAGAGAACAGTTATCTGCTGTTCTACAATGAGTGGTTGTCCTGTAGGCTGTAGATTTTGTGGTACAGGCAATAAATTCGTTAGGAACTTAACAGCAGAAGAAATTGCAGATCAGATTAAAACAGTATTAGAAGATAAAAATATTGAGGATGTTGATGTTAAAGGAAATAGATTCCAGATTATGTTCATGAGCATGGGGGAGCCTTTATTGAATTGGAAAGAAGTTGATAAGGCAGTAAGAGAATTACATAACAGATATGTAAATGCTGAATTGCTGTTATCAACAATAGCACCAAAAGAAGAAGAAAGTATCAAGCATATGATTAAATTGTCTAAGGACATTTCAAAAGTAGGATTGCAGTTCTCAATTCATAAATCAACAGATGAAATAAGAAACAAGCTTATTCCCTATGAGAATAAACTCACTCTTGAAGAAATAAGAGACCTTGCAATTGTTTGGTGGAAAGAAACAGGCAGGCATCCTTATCTTAACTACTGCATTGATGGAACAAATAATACAAATGAAGATATTAAAAATCTTCAAAAGTTGTTTTCACCTATAGTATTTAATTTTACATTTAGTGTTGTATGTTCACCAGATGAAAATATGAAAGAAGCAGGATTTAAGAATATTGAGCAAATTAGAAAATTTGAGCAGGCATTTATTGAAAAAGGTTATAACACAAGAGTTTTTGACCCAGCGGGGCAGGACGACATAGGTGGTGGCTGTGGACAGTTATGGTTTGTACAGAAGTGGTTAAAAGAACATATTAACTAAAAGAGAAATAAAGTGAAAAGGAGATTAAGCATATGAGATTAAATCAGATTATTACAAGTTTATTAGAGACAGACATGTATAAGTATAGTATGGGCCAGGCAATTTATCATCAGTTCTCAGATTATAAAACAACTTGGTCTTTTAAGTGTAGAAATAAGGATATTAAGTTTACATCTGAAATGGTAGATGAGATTAAGGAACAAATTCAAGCTTATTGTAAATTAAGATTTACTGAAGATGAACTTCAGTATCTTGACAGTATCAAGTGGATTAAGGGCAGCTATGTGGATTTTCTTAGATTATGGCAACCACGATATAAAGACTTTACAATTACCACAGATGGAGATTGTGGTCTTTCAATTGAAACAGCAGGAACATGGCTCAATACTTCCATGTATGAAATTCCTACATTAGCTATTGTGAATGAAGTTTATTTCCGTATGCAATATAACTATGATGAACTTCTTGATAGTTTCAAAGAACGCTTAAATGTTAAATTTGAGAATCTTAAGTCTAATCACTGGTATGCAGGAACATTCAGTGAATTTGGATTAAGACGAAGATTATCTGCTGAAGCTCAGGAGCTTGTAGTAGAAAAGTTCTCTCACTTAAATGACACATTACATAGTGCTTCAAAGTTTGTAGGTACAAGTAATGTGTACTTAGCAAAGAAGTTTGGACTTACACCTGTAGGTACTATGGCTCATGAATGGATAATGTGTACAGGTCAGGGTAATCATAAACATAACCCTGCATATTCAAACTGGTATGCACTTGATGCTTGGATTAAGGAATATGGAGTTCTTAATGGTATTGCTTTGACGGATACTATTACGACAGATTGTTTTCTTAGAGACTTCCAGTTGACTTATGCTACATTATTTTCCGGAGTGCGTCATGATTCAGGAGATCCTTATGAATGGGGAGAAAAAATGATTGAGCAGTATAAAAATCTTGGCATTGACCCTAAGACTAAGACTCTGCTTTTCAGCGATAGTCTTGATTTTGAAAGAGCAGATAAGCTATATAGACATTTCTGCAAGGACGCTAATGTAGCTTTTGGTATTGGCACATATTTAAGTAATGATACTAAAGTTCCGGCTCTTAATATTGTAATGAAGGTTACTAAATGTAATGGTATGGATGTAGCTAAAATCAGCGATACCCAGGGTAAAGGAATGTGTAAGAATCCAGAGTATGTTGAATACTTACAGAGATGTATTGATTGGAGAATGAAGGAGGATAGATAATATGTATAAATTTGATGTAGCAAAAGAAACTGAAAATCTTATCAAGTGGATTATAGATTGGTTTGATGAGAATGGAAAGAACTGTAATGCAGTATTAGGAATATCAGGTGGTAAAGACAGTACAATAGCTGCTGCATTATGTGTAAAAGCTTTAGGGGCAGACAGAGTAATTGGCGTAATGCTGCCAGATGGAGAACAGTCTGACATCAATGACTCTATTGAAGTATGTAAGCTCTTAGGTATTAATAGTTACACTATTAATATAAGACCGGCACTTGAAGCAAGTTTTAAACAGTTACAGGATTGCGGAATTGAGATTACAGAACAGTGCAGACAGAATATAGCACCAAGAGAACGTACCAAGATAATCAGGGCCATTTGCCAGTGTTATAATGGAAGAATGATTAACACATGTAATTTTTCTGAAGATTATATCGGTTATTTTACCGTTGGTGGAGATGGTGATGGAGATGTAGCACCTCTTGGTAACTTTACTAAATCAGAAGTATGTGCAATAGGACATTATTTAGGCTTGCCATCTAAGTATGTAGACAAAACTCCTTCAGATGGACTTTGCGGAAAATCAGATGAAGACAATTTTGGATTTACTTATGATGAACTTGACGAAAAGATTCGCAAAGGCACATGTGGTAACAAAAAAATTGACAAAATAATTGAGCTAAAACATCATACAAATGCATTTAAGCTGAAAAAGACAGCTTCCTATATGCCAACTTTTATGGCTTAAATACACTATGAAACTTATATTTATGCATAAAATATCTTTTAGCTCTGTCATATTAATTATGAAAAAATAGCAAAAAAACTCCATCTGACAAAAGTCGTTTGTGAGTAGTTCATTCGAAAAATCAAATTTTAGACGAAATAGAGAAAGATTTAGAAACAGTAGATACAATGCCAGATGATGACATGCCTATGCCGGATAATATATCTGAATAATATGTCTGATATTCATAAGCATAGAGATGGTTATAAGAATAACAATAAAGATTTTATAGATAATGAGTTATTAAATAGGTAGGCAAACATATATATAATATTGTAAACTAATGGACTATAATTGGGAGTATAATAATTGTCATATATTTGTTGAAATAATTACTAATAAGAATTTCAACCAGGCAGTTTTTTTATGTAAAAACATCTAATTATTTTTCTGTCATATATAATACAAACGCTTAAAAAAATAATATTCAAGCTTCCATTTAAATTAATTAAGTGGTAAAATAAAACAGACTTACTTAGGCGTAACAATTTAATCAACAATAATCAATGTGTCTGATGTATTTTATATATGTACCTGATATGTATGGATATGGACATGAATATAGGCATGTATATGTATATAAATATGGATCTAACGTATCCAAGCACAGACAGGCATATTGTAATTTAGAAAGGATTTTAATTATGAGAAGAAACAATTTATTAAAGGCAGGTGTATTAACTCTTGTGCTTACACTTGCAATTGGCATGACAGCCTGTGGAAAGAATAATAATACCGTAAAGGATAATGATATAACAGTAACACAGGAGAATGTAACAACAGCAGATAAGAACAATACAAAGAAGTCAAGCAAGGTAGTATTTGACTACACAGATGCAGAAGGAAATACATCAAAGTTAGAAGGCAATGCCACAGTAGGGGAAAATGGAGAAGCAACAATTGAAGTAGTTGACAGTAATGGTAATAAGACAGTCTTTACAGGAAAGGCTAATACAGATGATGGAAAGTTATCAGTAAGTGATATCAAGGTATCAGAAGGTGGCACACTTGTAAAGACAGACGGTACAGAAGTAAAGGTATCTGAAGATGCTAAGATAGAAGATGCAACAGAAAGCACAGAAACTACAAAGGCAGATGTAGCAGCAAAGGAAGAACCAAAGGAAGATACAATTGTAGCTGATGGTGAAAACACAGGTTCAGATAGCAATGTATCAGAAGGAAATGAAAATGCAGGAGATAATGGAGCAGATAACGGAAATGTATCTGATACACCAAGTAATGTAGAGACACCTGATGTACCAAATACACCAAGTGAGCCTGAGTATGTTCCTGATGTACCAAGTGAACCAGAACCAACACCAGAAGAACCACAGCCTTCTGAGCCTGAAGAACCTGAAGTTATTACAACAGTAAATCCTTTTGATGGTAAGACTTATACATATGTTGCTCCTGAAGATATGGATTATAAATATGGCTTAGGAAGAGGCTCAGAAGTGTCTGCCATTAATGGAAATCCTAATGCTGATTGGGATTATTCATGTGAGTTTAAGACACTTACAACAAGAACATTTTATCAGCTTGACGGAACTTATACAGTGTATGAAGGCTGGTATAGCATGAGTGGTGATTTTACTGCTACTCCAAAGCAGATTGCTTCATCATTAGGAATTGACCCTTATAAAGCTTTTGGGTCATGTGCTATTGTTGGCAAGTTCTATGATGAGAGAAGAGGCGACTATACAGAAGTAGCATTTCGCTATCTCAGACCATGATAGATAGATAAATAAATATAAAACAATAAGTAAGGGGTTATGAAAATGATATTTAACATATCAACAGAGCCTCTTATTTTAGATATGAAATTAATATTTTTGATTTTCAACTCTAAAAGTAGTTTTAATATTTAATAAAATGTTAATTGTATTTACAAATGTAGTATGAAGTATATAATATAATTAGAAATTTTATAAATTTTTGATTAAAATTAAAATTACAAAGGAGATAAAGTATTAATGAAAAAAGAATTAAAAAAAGAAATGTTCTTTAACAAAATAAGTTTATGGGGTGTTGGCGTAGTCGGAATATTGGTTGGTATTGTGTTGATATTAATTTCATATCATATTAATTTTAAAGATGATGTAAATTCTGTAATACAAATGATTGGTCAAACAGTTATATCTATTTCTGTTAGTTCATTATTATTAGAATGGTTTGGGTATGTAAATTATACACAAAAAAGAATGTGTGAAATATTAGCTGAAGATGAAGTTATAAATATTCTTGATATGAAAAGGAAAAGAGAATTAAAATCAGCTTTAATAAAAAATATTTATATGCCAAATGCTAATTTTGAAGAAAATAATATTGCAACAATAGTTGATGATGAAATGGATAAGGTATTAAAAGGATATTATTATGATGAATACATAACTTATATTGATGCTTATAAGCAGAATATTGGAGATAACACTTATATTCAAAAAGATATAAGAGTTACTTTTACAGCTAAATCCGTAAAGGGAGATAAATGCATAATAGAAAGGCTATTGAGTACATACTTAAAAAATATAAAAGACCAAAATGATAAAAGTATTAATCCTGTTATATTAAAAAAATTAGTTGTTAATGGAAATGATATTACAGATGAATTTAAAAATTCATTAACTTCAGGAACAAATGAGGGAGATTTAAAAAGCACATACCCTAATTCTTATTCTTTAGACAAAAACAACAATAATTTTAAAAAATATATGACTTTTAAAGATTCTATATATGTTGATATGGAATATTCAACTCTTGTTGATATGACTGATTTAATGTACTCTCATCAGATAGATAAAGCATGTAAGCATTATTGTATGCATTTTAATGTTAAACCAAATGAATTTGATATAACTGTACTAGGTTTCGGTTTTATGTCTTTAGGAAATACTAAAAGGCAGAGATGTGTTGAGACAAATAATGGATATATGCTTAGATTTTTGGATTGGATTTTACCGGGTGATGGTGTGTGTGTTATGTTAAATTCTAAGAATTAATTGACATAATTTATAATTTTACATATAATATTATTGTAAATATACTACACAGGCATAGGAGGTAAATATGATGAAAGCAGTTGTTTTAGAGGAAAGAAATTGGTAACTTTAATAAAAAATAAGTACAAAAGATTTAAGTAACGAAGAAGAGTAACGAAGAAGACTGCCTGATTAATTTCAGGCAGTCTTTTTTTATGCCATAAATAATAAAAAAGCCTTAATGCAACACATAAAGATACTAAAAAATGTAACATAACTATTATAGGCAGATATTTTTACATAAAATTCATTAAAAATGATTATAGTGTCTGTCATATATAAAATGTAGTAGTTGTAGGAAGATATTTTGGGAATAGATATGTAAATTTATCCCTTAAAAAATAATATCTTACACTATTATAATACAGGCTTAATATAGCCAAGTCAGCTAGGAGAAAGACTTAGCAGGAAGGAGAAAGAGAGAATATGAAGAAGAAACAAATACTAAAAAGTCTGATTATGATACTTACAATAGTATTTAGTGTCTTATCAAGTCTTATAGTAGATTCAAAGCTTACAATTACAGCACATGCAGCTTCTAATTATGGTCTTACGATTAAATGGACAGAAGGCATAGAGTGGGTTGCTACAGATGAAGCAGGAACGAACAGATGGACTAATGGCAGTATCAAATACTTTGCAGAAAATACCAGTGCAGGTACATATATCAAATTAAAACCGGGCTACAGGCTTGATTGTCTGGCAGCGGATTCTGAATGGGCTGACTGGACTACCATATCTGACACATTATATTATGATTCATGGTCAATGTACGGAAACAGAACAATAACAGTTAAGGTAATATCAGAAGTATTTGAAGAGAACGGTGAACGATATACTTATAATGGAAACTATAAGGAATCAGGCTATAAGCTTGTAGAAGTTGATTCATGGAACTGTACACATTCATTTGAAGGTGATGATATTATAGGCTATATAGAATCAGACCCAAGTGACATTTACGAAGGTTACAGATTAAACCCAACCAATCCAGAACTTTTAGCAAGTCTTAAGACATATACATCTGATTCAAGGTATAAGATAAGGGTTGGAAGTCCATATGTTAAATACACCGGTGAAGTTCCGGATGTAGAACTCAATGAGCTTGTCAGTAAGTATACGCTTTATGTTGATACCCACAATGTATCTAATGAAACCGGCTTTTATCCTGAATATGGTGCAGACAAGGATAATGACTGGCTTCTGGCAAGTAATTACAGATGTCCTGATAAAGATGCCGGAGCAGATGCAGATTATGCAGGATTTGCTTATTATAGACGTTATTATGCATATTGTAAGGATACACTGAGCTGGTATATTGTAGGTTCAGCACATAACTGGCTTGGCTGTGCAAATGGTGATATAGGAGCAAATGAGTTTCATACAAAAGAATATACTCACACAATTCATAAATATAAGCTTGTAGAATCACATGAATATACAGTACGTCTTAACACAGGCAATATCCCGTCATCAGAATTGACAAAACTGACAGAAACAGCATCAACTGAAGGATGGACATGGAATGAGAACGGCAGATATTTTTCAAAGGCATTTGTACAGAATGAAAATAATTACCTTCCGGGAGTAAATAAGTTCTTCAGTACTAATAATTATGAATCAGTAGGCAGTAAAGTAACAGACAAGTATTTTGTACAGGATAAGACAAAGAATCCTACTAAGGTATTGTATAACTGGTGGACATCAGCATCAGGCGGTACTGATATAGGCAGGGGAAAAAAGACTTATAACAACCTGTATGAGATATCAAAGGACAACAGTGGAATTGTTAATCTTTATCCGCATTGGATGGGATATACAACAGTGTTTAATTATACAGACAATGCCCCTGCTAATACAGCCGGTCTGACAGTAACAATCAACAACAGTATTAATGACGGCATGGATAACTACTTATATCAGGTATATGGAAGCTGTTTCTTTTACAAGGGAACAGATGGAACGTATCACGATTATGAAGGTACAAATCCTGATTTAAAAGTAACTGCAAGTATTCCGGACAGTAACGGATATAAATACATCTTTGTAGGATGGCATCATAAAAACTGGAATTACCTTACAGACGGATTAGGAAAGCTTACATATAAGAATAATTATAATATCGGACAGGGTAAAACTTCATACAGTTTATCACCACATTTTTCAAGAGTAGGAATTAATTATAACGTAAGACTTAACGCAAATGTACCTGATACAGAAAGTACATTACAGGTACTACATCAGAATGGAATATCATCATACATTTACAACAGCACTAGCAGATACTTTTCAAGAGAACTTACATATGATGATTCGCAGGATATGTTATCACCTGACGTATATTCACTTAAGGGATATCATCTGATAAGCAGAAGTAACTGGTATACGGAAAAAACAGGTGGTAATACAGTATCAGCACAATGTAATAATACGGAAGCAGAATATCCTGACTGGACTGAGAAAAACTGGAATCTTACAACAACAGATGGAGCAACAGTAGACCTGTATGCAAGATGGCAGGCAAATAATTATAAGATAGCATACAACTTAGATGGTGGTACATATGGTAAATCACATCCGACAAGTGCAGACTATGATACAATAGTAACAATAGATAATCCGTCAAAATCAGGATATATATTTGCAGGATGGACTATTACAGGGTATGACAGTACTACTTCAGGACACAATGCAGCAACATGGTCAGGCGAAAAAGGTACATCTTATAAGAATTTAACTGCAACAGACGGAGCAACAGTTACATTTACTGCTACATGGAAAAAGGAAGCACCTAAGACAGCTAATTTACAGACAACAGGTGATGTGGGAATAAAAGCAACATCACATCCTAATAAGACTATTGTAAACATTGCAAGCAATGTACAGGTAAGTGCAGTTCTTAATACCGGTTATGTATTTAAGGGATGGTACAATGGAAATGTTAAGGTATCTGATGATTTAAGCTTTATATATACAATGCCTAATAAAGATACGGTACTTACAGCTAAGACAGAGATTAAATGGTATACAATGACATTTGACCCAAATGGCGGTATATTAAAGAATCCCGGCAATAATCTTTATAATGCAGAGTGGAAGAATGGAAACACCGTATCAGTTGGATGGAATATAAACGACTTCTGTTACATGAATGGTGATATACCAACACGAAGAGGCTACAGATTTACAGGCTGGTATCTGGGAAGTGAAAGCGTATATAATAAGTACGGAATAGCAATAAAAAATTCAAGCCTTTACAGTTATGATACAGATTATCATTGGAGATATGATGGAAATGTAACAGTAAAAGCAGGATGGAATGCTATAAATTACAAGATATCATACAAAGTAGTCACTGGTGCAGGAAGCATACCTTCACAGACAGTACATTATGGTGATTCATTCACATTGGCAGATGGAAATGCATTTACATATACAGGACATACATTTAGTCACTGGTATGTAAGACGAAGCTCTGATAAGAAGGTGTTCTGTTATGATGGTAACTGGCATACTACAGATGGAAGTGACTTGTATGGTTCAGATGTTTCAAACTGGTATCCGTATAATAATAGCGGACTTACATTTGAAATGAATAATTCATGGATAAGAAGTGACACAGATGCAGATGAAGAGTTTGTTTTCTGGGGATTCTGGACAGCAGATAAATATAATATCATTTACAATTTAGATGGTGGTACATTAAATGGTAAGACTAATCCAGATACTTATAATATAGAAACACCTACATTTACGCTTAACAATCCAACAAAAACAGGATATACATTTGAAGGATGGACAGGAACGGATATTGCAGGAACATCCAAGATAGTTACAATTAATCAGGGAAGCATAGGTAACAGAACTTATACTGCTACATGGACACCAATTGAATATTCAATTGTATATACTAAAGGTTATACTAATAATGCTAAGGATGATGTAATACAGAATGGCATTAAGTATAATAAGGATGTAACACTTATTTCCAATCCATTTACAGGAAGAAGTTATACTGTAAAATACAGTACACCAACTTCTGACCGTGACTGGGATAAGGTAACAGCACCGGCAGGATTTAATGGAACATTGGAATTTGCACACTGGAACATTTTAAGTAAGACATATGCAGCAGGTACTAAGCTTAAGAATCTTACAACGAAGAATGGAGATAAAATAACTGCAACAGCTCAGTGGAAAGACAAGAAGTTTATACTTCCTGTTGTAAGCAGACCGGGCTATGTTTTTGCAGGATGGTACAGTTTGGTAGATAGAAAGGTTTATAAAGCCAATACAGAGTATACCATATCACAGGCTTTAACTGCATATGATAATACATTTACAGCTCAGTGGACTGCAAAAACAGATACGCCATATAAAGTTGAACATTATAAGATGAACCTTGATGGAATAACTTATACACTTGCAGATACAGATAATTTCAAAGACACAACAGATACTTCTGTTACACCGGCAATAAAAACATATGAAGGCTTTACAAGCCCAAGTACACAGACTGTTACAATTAAAGGTGACGGAACTACGGTAGTAAAATATTACTACATAAGAAACAAATATACATTAGACCTTAACGGCTTTATAAGTAGTGTATCAAGACCAAATTTAACAGAAGAGGTTGACGGCCAGATATTTATAGCAGGTAAGGCAACAGTAACAGTAAACGGAAAAGTTCTGGCGACTAATGAAACAGACTTCTGTCAGATGGTTTATTATGGAAGCAGCTATAAGATTACTACTGTTCCTGAAGCAGGATATTCAATTATAGGAAATACAACAGTTGAAGGAACAATGCCTGCATCAGATAAAACAGTTACTATAACAATTAATACTAATAAAGATACTAAATACATTGTAAGACACTGGAAAGAAAAATTATATCTTGACGGAACTAAAACATATGCAGATTCAAGTAAACATAATACAACCAATTATTTCTTAGCAGATACAGATAATTTAACAGGCCAGACAAACAGACTTGTTACACCAACAGTTAAAACATACGAAGGCTTCACAAGTCCAAGTGCGATAACTGTAAGAGTCAAAGGTGATGGTTCATTAATTGTCGATTATTATTACACAAGAAACACATATACTCTTAAGACAGATGATAGTGATTCTAATAAGGATGATCAGGACAATGGTATTAAAAGTGGCAATGGAATAGATTCAAGCAAGACAAATGTAATATCTGAAGGAAACAATAAAAAAGATAATAAAAAGAAATTTAAGTATGAAGAGGTAGTCACAGTCACAACAGATACATTATCTGGTTATCACTGGCATGTAAATGATGATTGTGAAACAATTAAAAGGAATCTTTATCCTACAGGATGGTCAGATCATGAAGGCTACAGAGTAGAAAAATGGTATACAGAAAACGGAAAAACATATGGATATAAAGACCAAACAACTAAATTCTATATGCCAGCTCATGATGTTAAACTAGATGTAAATGCAACTAATAACAGTTATAAAATAATATTTGAAAAGAACAAGCCGATGAATGTAACTAATCCATACACAGGAGCAGTCAGTTCAGCTTCAAATGAAATAACAGGAACAGTTACAGATACATTTTATATTTATAATCATGCAAATCAGAAACTTCCAGGAAATGTATATAATCTTACAGGTTGGACATTCAAAGGATGGAGTCTTAAAAAGGACTATTCAAGCGGATATGGTTTTGGATGGGAATATGGTACAAATTCATGGAGTAATGACTTATCGCATTTAACAACTAAAAACCTTGATGTAATTCATATGTATGCAAAGTGGGAAGCCAATAGATATCAGATAACATTTAATTATGAACATAATTCAAGTAACCCATACGGGAACCTTGGATACGATGAAAAAGCAGAAGCAGCAACAAAGCTTACAAAAAACGGAGCTGATTCAAAAACAGCCACATATGATGCAAAAGTTGGAAGTTTGCCAAATCCAACACTTACAGGAGCAACATTTGTTAAGTGGGTAGACAGCAAAGGAAATGAATATACAGAAGATACAATATATAAAATTACAAGTCCAATTACATTATATGCCGTATGGCAGCAGAATACAGGTACATTTGCCTATATAGCTAATGGTATTACTTATAATAATAATGGAATTGGTGTATATGAAGCAACAAACAGTGATGGAACAAATCAGTTCAAGGCAATGACAGAAGATATTACATTAGAGGAAAACAAATTTGGAACAACAATGGAAAATACTTCATACAGCAATTTTACAAAAAAGAGTAAATATGGATATGTTGTAATTAATGCAGGAACATCTTATGCAAAAGAAACAGATACATCCGGAGATTCAGTTTATTATTCATTCCAGGGATGGAGTGCAAATAATTATGCTACAGTTGCTGGAGATAAAAATGCAGGTCTTATTCATCAGATTGGATATAAAGACAGATTATTTAATTATGCATATGAAACAATGGCAAATGAAATGAATACATTAGAAACAGGATATAACAGCAAAGATACATCTGTTGCTGACAGTATCAGAGCGAAAGCAAATGAACTGTATAATACAAAAGAATTAACTCAAAATAATACATATGCAATAATGTATGCTGTATGGGATCAGTTCCCTGTAATTAAAAGTGACCAGGTTGTTTTAACAATCAATGATTTTAGTGCATATGTAAATGAAAACGCAGATGGATTTGAACAACATGCCTATGACGTAATAAAAGACAGAATTATAAATGCAAATACAGTTAAAGACAGAGAAGATGGTAATATACGTGACAATATAGAAATTGAAAATTTAGACGAGATTCTTAATATGATGTTGACAATGTATAAAACTCCAGGCATGACATCTTCAATGATTACTATAAGGACACATGTATCAGATTCGGTTGGAAATACTACATACGGTTATACTACAGTAGCATTAATTAACAATAAAGCAAAACAGGATGATCCTATTATTCCTACCGTTGATGAAGATGGCAAAGAGATTAATACAAGAATACTTTCAGCAAAAGTAAGATCTATAACAAGAGAATTTTATAATACAGGATACGAAGGAAGTTCAGATTATAAGTCTGATTATTCTGCAGCAACATATAAGAACTATGGAGGACTTATTCCTAATTCTATCTGGTATAAAAATGAAGAGTATGTAAAGACAATTAATCAATGCTTTGATAATTTTGATAATAATACACCGGAACAGACATGGTACTTTACACATGACGATGTATTAAGTATTCAGGAATATGCAAAGCAACACAAAGATACCCCACATGGAGTCGAAGATGGAGAACTTACAAACTTCTATAATAAGTATAAATCATGTATCATACAAGGAATAGATGCAAGCTAAATAATGATATTAAAAACATAAGATAAAAAATTAAATATACTTAAGATAAATAATTGCAAGGCCTCAGAAAGTGATTTCTGGGGCTTTTTGCTATAATAAGGTTGGATAAGACTAAGAGAATAAATACATTCAAATTTTCTGTCATATTCCTTTCAAATCATAAAGAAAGGAGGATTAACATATATAACTATATATGTTATAATAATTATGCAGAAATTTAACACTGAAGAAAAGCTAAAAATCGTTCAGCGCTTACGACCAATTGATGACATTTTCTTTGAAGCTATTGCAGAAGATCCAGAAGTTTGTGAGAAAATTCTAAGAGTTATATTAGAAGATCCTAAGCTTACTGTATTGGAAGTTATTACGCAGAGCAGTGAAAAGAATATTTATGGCCGGTCCGTAAGATTGGATGCACTGTGTACATTAGGTGATGGCACCAAATGTAATATTGAGGTACAGAAGTCAGATAATAACGATCATCTAAAACGAGCAAGATTTAATGCATCTTCAATTACAGTTAAAGAGTCCAATACAGGAGAAAAGTTCAATGACACTATAGACTTATACATAGTCTATATATCACAATTTGATTTTCTTAAAGAAGGTCGATGTATTTACCACATTGATAAAGTTATAAGAGAATCAGGTACAACAGTTGATGATGGGCTGCATGAGATATTTGTCAATACTGCAGTCAATGATGGATCAGATATATCAGATTTAATGTCATGTTTTTTAGCAACCGATGTTAATAATGATAAGTTTCCGAAGCTATCCTGTAAAGTAAGTGAACTGAAGAATCCTAGAGGGGAGATAAATCCTATGTGTGAATTAATGGAAAAATACATGAAAGAATCTAAATTGCAAGGAAAGATTGAAGCAACAATAAAGACAGCAAAATCTTTCGGAGCATCTGATTCTATTATAATTAAGGCACTGATGGAGAATTGCAGCCTTACCGAGGATGAAGCTAGATTACAATTAGCTAAGTATAATAATTAAATACACTGTATAGTAAAAAAATCAGAAGCCCAGGGAGTAAAATCCTTGGGCTTTTTAAATCAGATAACATTCTCCCATAATATCTGATTAGATTATTGCAATTAAGCAAGAAAACTCCAACCAACAAAAGTCAGTTGTTAGTAATTCATGTTCATTTAAAATATTTCATCTGTCATATTTTAGTTAAGAATTTTTGTAATCAAACAAAAAAATAAACTAGAAAGGGCAATGTATGAAGCGAATAATTTTAATCAGTTTAAGAAGGTTATGTGTGTATCCTGTTAAAACACTTATATATTTATTCTATGTTATATCAAATATAGCAAGTATTATTTCCCATGCAATTACTTATCTTATTTACAATCCAAAAGCAGAAAAAAACAAATTTAGTAAATATCCGGGGATTATTTTATTAGCGGCAGCAGTAATATATTTTGGATTTATATCAATTAAAGCCTTTTTAATATCTCATAATATAGCAGTTTTAACTGAGGGCATTAAAAGCGGATTCTATGTATTATTATTTTTAACACTTATCGTTACCGCAGCATTTATTCTTAAGGTAACGGCAACAGCATTTATTGAAACAATGAATAAATCCCATTACTATCAGAATGACATATTATTCAGTTTACGATATTACTTCACTAATTACTGCAAATCTTTTATAGGCGTTATATCAAGTAATGTATCTGGAAGTGATAAGGGAGCGAAACAGTCACGGGAATTAATGTATTATGGTACTAAGTGCCTTGAGATTATAATAAACGCATTTGGTTTTAAAAAACATAACTTAACAAATGATAAATTAATAGACAGCTTTTTGTTTATGCCAGATAAAGAATGTACATTAGCACATCCTAAAATTGATGATCAAATTATCAAACAAAGACAAGATGTGTATAAAAGAAAACAATTAAAAAAACAATATGAAAAAGAAAAACGAAAGTCATTAAATAATAAATCAGCAGAATTACCTAATAAAGACTCTAATAATGTTACTAATAATGAAATAAATAATTCAGATAATATACTATTAGATAAATATAAACCTGTACCTGACAGATCATTAGAAGAAATTTTGCAGGAACTTGATTCATTAACAGGATTAGATAAGGTAAAGAAATCAGTTTATAGCATAAAAGCGTATATGGAAGCAAAAGAAATAAAAATGCAGGCAGGTGTAGTTGATAACACAATGTCTGAGCATCTTATTTTCTTAGGTAATCCAGGAACAGGTAAGACTACTGTAGCAAGACTTATAGGAGAATTATATAAGCATTTTGGACTATTAGAAAAAGGTCATGTTGTAGAAGTAACAAGAGCTGATTTAGTCGGAGAATATAACGGAGAAACAGCAGTTAAAACTAAGAAAAAAGTAAAAGAAGCATTTGGTGGAGTGTTGTTTATAGATGAAGCCTATGCCTTAATTAACAATGAATCAGACACATATGGGAAAGAAGCTGTTAATACTCTTGTAGCAGCATTAGAAAATTATAGGGATAAATTTGTATGTATTGTAGCAGGATACAGAACACCAATGTCTAAGTTTATACAAAGTAATATGGGACTGGAATCAAGATTTAAGACCACAATTGAATTTGATGATTATACACCGGCTCAGTTGAGTGAGATATTCACTAAAATGGCTAATAAGAGTGGATATACAATTACTGCAGATGCTAATAAAGCCTTAAACACATGCATAAACAGGATATGCTTAAGAAAAACAGATACATTTGCAAATGCAAGAACTATAAGAAATTATTATGAAAAGACTATTCAGGCTCAGTCAGAAAGAATATCTTTATTTGAAAGCGTAACTAAAGATGAAATTACTGTACTTTCAGAATCGGATATCTTAAACGCATTTGGATTACCTGCAGATACAGATGAACAGACATATGCGGATGCAATCAATAAGCTTAAGGAATTAACAGGATTAACTTCAGTTAAAAAATGTATTGATGAAATGGTAGCTTATACAATAACAAATAAAAAGAAAATGGAATTAGGCTTAACTCCAATTCCAATGTCATCGCATATGGTATTTACGGGTAATCCTGGAACAGGAAAAACAACTGTTGCAAGGCTTTTAGGAGATATATTCAAAGGACTTGATATATTAGATTCAAATAAGGTCGTAGAAGTAACAAGAGCTGATTTAGTCGGTAAATATGTCGGAGAAACAGCTATTAAAACAAAAGAAGTCATAAATAGCGCATTAGGTGGCATTTTATTTATTGATGAGGCATATACGCTAAATACTTCTAAGTCAGATGATTTTGGAAAAGAAGCAATAGATACATTACTCAAGATGATGGAGGATCATAGAAATAATCTGATTGTAATAGTTGCAGGATATGATTGTTTAATGAAGGAATTTATAGAAAGCAACCCTGGACTTAAGTCACGATTTACAAGAGTACTTCATTTTGATGATTATAATGAAGGACAGCTTTATGAAATATTTACAGGGCTATGTGATAAATATAATTTATTCTTGGATGATGAAGCAGCTAAATGTGTTACAGAATACTTTAAACAGCTTGTTAAGGGTAAAACAGAAAATTTTGGTAATGCAAGAGAAGTAAGAAAGTTTTTTGAAAAGATTACTGTAGCTCAGTCAATGCGTATTGCGGATTTAACAAAGAAATTCGGAGATGTCCCATATACGGATCTCGTTACTATAACAAAGCAAGATATAATTTTTCAGTAATAGTGAAAAAGTGAGGTAAAAAATGGGAAAACTAAAATTAGACGATTTTAAAAAATATGTAAAAGAAGAATATAATTGTGATATTTCTACAAAAGAGAGTGCTAATCCTGATACTTTTGATAATATTTTCAATGGAAATTTCATAAATACCGATCTGATGGTTGATAAAATATTAGATAAACAAGATTTTACGGATAAAGTTGGAGCGATACCTATTATTAAAATAGCAAAAGATTTTGGATTCACCATATACAAAGCTTCTGATATGCCTGAAGGTATGCTTGGAAATATATTTGTAGGAAGCAAGGTTAAAATGGACTACGGAACAAATATGGTCATAATAGTAGATGCTAATAAAGATTATAAGTTTCAAAGAGTCATTATTGCTCATGAATTAGCATGTTACTTAATTGAATATATGCCAAAATATAATGATAAAAATAATGTATATTCGCATCCATATAATAGTGAAATTGACATAATACATAAATGCTCAATGGAAATGCTCATGCCTAAGAAAGTGTTTACAGAACAATATGCAAAAGCTATTAAAAAATCAGATTTTAATATGACTTACACCTTAACATATTTATCAGAATTATTTAAAGTACCTGAAGTTGAAATTAAAAACAGAATAATAGATATATTAGAAGAAAAATAATAAGACAAAATTCTAAATTAATAATATCATATTATTAAAAGAAGAGGAGTGTAATTTGCATGATTGATTTTACTGATGTAAAAATAGATATAACAAGTAACTATAGTGGTTCAGATCAAAAAAGAAGCATTATATGTCATAACAAGAAATTTATGTTAAAATTATCTGATAGAATAAAAATGCCCGGAAAAAATAATTTGATGGATTCATATTCAAACAGCGTGTACTCAGAATATATATATTTGATTTAATTCTAACACTTGCATATAACAAGTCCATAGATAAAATACAATCGATGGATATAGACGAACCAACATTACCTGAGCCTAATGAATATAACGATATTAATGATGACATCGTGTTGCCAGAAATATCATCTGAAAATATTTACAAAGATAAGCAAAACATAAAAAATGACATAGAATTGTAATTAATAAAGTCTCTAAGTTGAATAATCTTAGGGACTTTTTTATGCAAAAATTTTTAAAAAATAATCTATCATATTAATAGTAGAACAAATAATAAATACATTTGTATTTTTTAAATCAAATAATATAAGAAAGGTAAGCTTGCATCAAAGTGTTTGGTCATATAGCATATTAATGCAATGATAAGGATAATTTATACTAAAGATGCAAGTCAGGAATTTTATGAATATTACATTAAAGGAATTTTTTCTTAAAACAGAAGAAGAAAAGTCCCCAGAAAAAGCTATCAGAGAATTAAATAAGTTGGTCAGCAAGACATATAATCATATAATAAATAAAAATGATTATTCTTCTGATTATGAGTTTGACAAAATAATTAATGATTTTACAGATGAATTAATTGAAGTAACAGAATTTATTTTACAAAAACGAACAGATTTAATAAATAAAATAATTGAAAATCCTGTAGAGCCAAATGATAAAGTTATCAATTTTAATAGAAATAATAATGAAACAAATAATTTTATTAATCAGAATTATTTTGCTTTTATTAACCTTTATCAGCAGTTAGCATTAGACCAATGGATGCTTCAAAATACTGCTTTAAAAACAAGGACACTTGAAAATGAATGTAACAGAGTTATGGAAAAATTAAAGAATTTAATATTACATAACAATGTTATTATCTCAGCTATCAAGTCGAATGATAAAACAACAGCAGTCATTTCTATGGATTCTTTTGATAAATTTGGCCCTGAGGATATAAATATGTTTACAATATATATAAGCGATTTCTTATATGCGGCAATCAGTGATTATAAAGAAGGTATAATTTTAATACATCAGTTATTTGATAATGGAGATGTTAAGGAAATAGAATATGGACTAAGTTTTAGTAATAAGAAATTTGTTAATATTGATTCTGAAAGCTTAAGATATGCCGATGGAAACAGAGAACATATTAAGTATTGTGAGCTTGAAATTTAAAGGCAGGTGAATCATATGATTCAAGTTTTAGAAAATATACCATATTGTACTTATGCAGATGCTAATGCGGTTAAAAAAGAATATAATCCGACTCGAATAAAGTTGATAAATAAATATGGAAATAACATTAAATTAAGAGTTATCCCATCTACATCTAATACTTTAATGATATATAATTTACAAGTATACAAATATGTGAGTTAATTAGAAAAAAAATAAAAAATTCTAAGTAGAGTTTGAGTTATTTTTAAAATAATTCAGACTCTATTTTTTTTCTGACATATTAATAACAGATTATATAAGAAAGGAGATTTTTTATGCAGATGAATAGAAGCAAAATCAATGTATTAAAAAATAAAAATGATAATTCTTTTGAAGAGTTGGAAAAACTTGCTAAATCTACAAAAAGCATAAAAAAATTAAGAGAATTGTCAGAAAATAAAGAATGGGTAATAAGAGCAGAAGTAGCTTTAAATTCTCATGCAACAGAAGACACATTATTAAAATTATGCCATGATCCTGTCTGGGAAGTACAAACATATGTAGCAGATAATCCATCATGTACGCAAAAAGTATTTAGTGAATTAGCCTCTTCAGATGATACTGATGTATTGTATTATTTGGTACAAAGTAAACATATTCCAGCCCATATGATTGATTGGATTTTAAAACATAATGATTCAGTTGATGAAGTAGTAATTGTAGCTGCTATAAAAACTGGAAAGGTATCTGATCAACTGTTAAACAAGTATTGTAAATGTTCAAATGCTGTTATATCAAACGCAGCTTTTCAGCAAAGAATAATAAATAGAGAAAAAGGAATTCTCTTACTTGCTTAATAAAAATAATTAAGGAGGCAATTATGGATTTGAATAAAAAAGATATTCATATTTATTTCGATATGGATGGAACAGTGAACCATTGGGATTTAAATGGTAATCCTCACGAAGAACATTATTTCAGATATAGAGAACCATTTAAAAATGTTTTAAATGCAATTAAGATGCTTCAGAAAAATAATTATAATGTTTCATTTGCAACTGCCGTATATATGGAAGGTAATGCCAAATCGGATAAAATTATCTGGTTGAATAATAATGATATGAAATCCATTCCGGTAATATTTATCCCGTATGGTTCCTGCAAAAATGATTATTTGGAAAAAGGAGATATTAAAATATTAATTGATGATTACACCCCGAATTTAATTGAATTTGAAAAATCAGGTGGAATTGCAATTAAAATGATAAATCGGAATAATCATAAAAAAGGAATTTGGAATGGGCATTGCATTTACTATAATGATTCACCTGAAGAAATTGTAAAAAGTATATTATCTGTATTTTGAAAAAATAAAATAAATTAATTAAAATGAGATTTTGTTTAAAACAAAGTCTCATTTTTTATGTAAAAATTTAAAAATACATAAATTTTTTTTTATGTCTGTCATATTAATATTGAAAACAAATTAAACAATGTTTTCTAAACTAAAAAATACCGGAAAGGAGCGCAGTAAATATAATATTTACTGCAAATAAAAAAGTTATGAAGTATTCAGTTAAAGTAGTAAAGACAGAAAGCACAAGACATCCACATGTAAAAGGATATGCAACAGTAATTTTAAATGATGGAATTATTTTAAAGAACATCAGAATTATGGATGGAAGAAGTGAAAAAGAAGGATTAAGAATGATTATGCCTTCTTGGATTAATACTAATGAAAAAACACATAAAACATTCTTAAATTCTAAGTTTAATCCGATTAATAATGATTTCAGACTTGCTTTATACAATGCCATTGTGGAAGCTTATGAATCTGGAAACATTGTAACAAAGTATACAGAATCAGGTGAAGATATGCCACTTACAATTACAGTGAAGAGATTTGATGATCCTGAAAATATTGTCAAGGCATCAGCAGCTATCATTGTAGATAACAATCTAGTTATTAAAGGTATCAGATATTGTGATGGTAAGGAAAAGGGTATGTTCCTTGGTATGCCAAGTAATTATGTACCTCATAGAAATAAGAAGTTTATTGAGGTATGTAATCCACTTACTAAGGAAATGGATAATACTCTTAAGAGTCTCATTGGCGAAGCATATGAAACTGCAGGTCAGCCTGCTTAATAATTAACTATATTAGCCGCATCTTGAGTTTGTCTTAAGGTGTGGCTTTATTTTTATTTAAGGAGGATTTTTTTATGAAAAAAGCAATGTTAATTGCAGAGAAGCCATCTCTTATGAGAGATATTCAGAACGCATATAATCACTGTAAAGATAAAGTTGCATATGATATAGATTTCTTCTCTCAAGTAGGACATTTATTAGAATTAATAGATCCAGTTGAATTAAATCCTATATATAAAAGTTGGGATATCGATTTATTACCTATCCGACCAGAAAATGAAGGCGGATGGAAATATAAAATTAAAAAGAATACAAAAGATATATATATGGATATTCAAAAAGCAATTAAATCAGGAAAATATGATGTAATCATACATGCTGGAGATCCTGATCAGGAAGGAGAATTGCTTGTAAATTTAACATTAAAGAAAATCGGTAATACGTTACCGGTATTAAGACTATGGAGTAATGATACAACAAGGAGTGCCCTTGAAAATGCATTACAGAACTTAAGAGATGACTCAGAGCCACAATTTGTTAATTTATATAATGCTGCATTAGTAAGACAACATGCAGATTGGTCTTATGGAATGAATGGATCCCGTGGAGTTGCAGACCGAATAAAAGTTGGAGCTGAAAATAAAATAGCTGTGGGAAGAGTAATGACTTGTGTTCAAACAATGATTGTAGATAGGGAAGATGAAATTAATAATTTTGTTCCTTCAACCTCATACGGTGTTTCACTTTTACATACAAATGGTTTAGCAGCACAATTATACGAACCTGTTAAAATTGCAACAGACAATGAAAAGGAAAAAGCAAAGGAGCAGGATGAATCATTAGGCATTATATATTTTAATTCCAAAGAAGAAGCTGATAAGGTTATCGATAAATTATCTGCTCAGTCTGTAGTTAAAGAGATAGATGTAAAAACAATAAGAACTAATGCACCAAAACTTTATAAGTTGGCCACAATTCAGATTGAAGCAGCTAAATATGGATATTCTGCTCAAAATACACTGGATATAATTCAAAAATTATATGAAACATACCATTATGTATCTTATCCAAGAACAGATTGTGAAGTTTTATCTTCTAATGAAAACTTCAAAGCAATTATATCATCTGCTTCATCTGTTCCTGATGATTCATTTAAGCAAGCAGGAAATTATGCACTTACGCAGGTATCAAATATTATAAAAAATAAGAAATATGTTAACGATAAGGAACTTGCAAAACATGGACATTCCGCATTAGTTCCTACTACGTTAACACCGGATTTCTCAATTATGAATGAAGATGAAAAACTTATATACACCATGATTGCCAGAAGATTTTTAGCTATTTTTCAGCCTCCCCTTATTCAAGAAAAGACGAATGTTTTATTAGAGAATTCAGGATATACATTTAAAGGAACAGGTAAGAAGGTAATAGATAAAGGATATACCGAATTTTTAGGCAGCAATGTAACTGATGTTGAAATTCCAAAGATTAATCAGGGCGATATATTAGATGTTGAATCTAAGGAAAGAACAGAAAGGACTACTACATGCCCAAAAAGATTTACTGATGGAACAATTATAGCTGCTATGGAAAATCCATCCAAATATCTTGTAGATTCAACAATTAAAAATAGTATTGCCTCATTAACAATTGGAACATCTGCAACAAGAGGTGAAATTATACAAAAGCTTGTAAGAGACAAATATATTACTATTAAAAAATCAGGTAAACAGGCAGGAGTAATATATCCAACTGATTTCGGCTCATTTATGATACATACAATTAAAGGTATTTCCTTATGTAGAGTAGATACTACTGGACAATGGGAACAGTTGTTATCTGCTGTCAGAAATGGAGAAAAAACGGTTGATGAAGCAAATATATATATGAATGAACAATTAGATAAATTGCTTGAAGATATCAAAGGGGTTAATAAAACATCTTATGGTAATGTAACATCATATGGAGAAAAGATTATGACATGTCCAGGATGCGGTAAAGATATTATTATGGGACCTAAAAATTATTTCTGTACCGGATATAAAGATGGCTGCAAATATTCAATTATGAAGGAATTCTGTAAAGCGACATTTGAACCTGATGATGTAAGAATGTTATTTAATGGAAATATAATTACAAAGGAATTAACTAAGAAAGAAAATAATAAAAAATGGAAACAGTTATTAAAATTTGATCCGATATTAGGCAAACTTGAATTTGTAAAAGCTACAGAAGAAGAAACTAACTGGTTATGCCCTGAATGCAAAGAGACACTATTTAGAAATGGAAAAGTTATTTCATGTCATGGATGTGGGTTTAAAATTTGGACAACAATGGCAGAACATGATTTAACAGATGATGAATTAACAGATTTATTTACAAAAGGAAAAACACATACAATTAAAGATTTTGTTAGCAAAAAGAAAACAGTATTTTCTGCTAAAATTAAAATTGACAATGTACAGGATAAAGAAACTGGGGAGATAAAAAAGGGAACAACATTTGAATTTCCTCCAAGAAAGTGATAGTTAATTGTTAACGAGAAAGGGATTTGCTTTTAATTAAGCAAGTCTCTTTTTTTTATGTAAAATTTTTAATTTTTATTTCTGTCATATTAAACATGAAAAGAAAAATAACAACATTTTGTTAGTAAGCAATTTCAAATAAGAGAGGTGTTTTTATGATTAAAAACTTATGGAAGAAAACGCATTTTTATTGTAGTTACCGTCATGAGCCTGTTGAAATGACAATCAATGATAAAGGTGACTTTTCAATGTTTTATTCGTGTCCAAAGTATTATCCGGAAAATCGACTTGAAAATGAACAGGCGTGTCCAATGCGATTAAATTTTGTTGATGCAGAAGCCATTCTAAATGAAATTTCAAGAATGACTGATGATGAATCAGGGTTTGATTGTAATGATATTACCGGTGCGGAATTTGATTATAAGAGTATTCATGTAAAGGTTATGAATTATACGTCAGAAAGAATTGACTTAGATATTTATAACAAGAAGGCATTAAAGTAAAGAGGTATTTTTTATTATGAAAAATAATGAAGAAATTAATAAGAATTTAATAAAAAAATATAATAAATTTTTATCTGTTTTACTTGTTATTATGATTATCTTTTTTGTTATACAAAAATTATATTGTATTTCATTTGTAAGTGGAAATTCAATGTATCCTACATTTAAAAACGGACAGTTAATAATGGTGTACGATAAAAATGTTTCACACTTAAAACATAATAATATTATTTTAATGAAAGCAAATCCTAAAAAGCTATTTAGTGAAGTTTACATTAAAAGAATTGTAGGAATGCCGGGAGATAAAGTTTTTATTTCAAATGAGAACTTATATGTAAATGATGAAATAATAAATGATGATTTCCCACAAATTAAAGATGCAGGAATTGCGAATGAACCTATTATATTAGGAAATGATGAATATTTCGTTTTAGGTGATAACAGAAATAACAGCAAAGACAGTAGATATTTTGGAGTGGTAAAAAGCACTGCAATTATCGGAAAAGTAAAAAGGATTTTTTAGATATTTCACATAAATTAATATAGATAAGAAAGGAATTAAAATTATGTATTCACAGGAATTTAAAACAAAAACAATTTTACAACCAAGAAACAATCCAAGCACAGAAAAATATTGGGGAGTAGCAATAGATGTTGGTTATTCTGCAGTAAAGGTCTTTTCTCCTAATATTGTAGCATCATTCCCAAGTTATGCTCAGAAAGTTGAATATGGATATGCTGACAGATCATTTGGAAACCTTGAAAAAACTTTCATTGCTTATCGTGATGAAAATAAGAATGAATATTATGTTGGTGCACATGCTCAGAACGATGTAAAGGTGACAGACTCAAATAATTCGACTGCAGCTTTATATGTAAGAGATAGATGGAGTTCACCTGAAACTAAAGTTATTACAAGAGTAGGGCTTGCATTAGGAATGATGAAGAATCAGTTTAATGATCCATCTGGAAAAATTCTTCATGTTCAGACAGGATTGCCTGCTGAATATATGTCAATGGATATGGATGATATAAAGAGCATATTCATTGGCCACCATGAATTTATGATTAAGCTTGGCTCTAATAACTGGATGCCATTTTCTTTTGATGTATTACCGGAAAATTTTGCTATTATGCCTCAGCCTATGGGTACATTAGTATCCGTTGCTACAGACAAGAATGGTGGTTCACTTCCAGAAGCAAGTAAATATTTTTCAAGTAATCTGTTAATTATGGATCCTGGATTTGGAACACTTGATACATTTAATATCAGTAATCATTTCATATCAACTCCACCTAAAACATGGGATAACTTAGGTATGTTAAGAGTACTTCAGGAAACTCAGAAATTAATTAAAGCAGATAAAGATGTAACAATTCCTATTCCTGCAATGCAGAAGATTCTTGGAAATGGATATTTTATGACAAAGCTTAATAAGCAGACAATGAAAAGAGATCAGGTTGACATTACGCCATACTTATCTGAAGCAAATAAGAATGTATGTAAGGAAGCAATAGATACAATCAATGGCTGCTACAACTTTTTACAGGATATGTCATATCTGGTTGTAACAGGTGGTACTGGAGCAGCATGGCTTGGCTATATTCAGAATTTCTATAAGGAAATGGATTCATTAAAGGTAATAGATGGTGCTGCAAATGACACAATTCCAGCAATATTTAGTAATGTCAGAGGATATTATATGCAGCAGCTCAACAATTTAAAAAATAAAAAGTAATTTAAATATATTAATTCATCACTACTCTTCTGGATGGTAAACAAATATCATTCAGAAGAAGAAAGGAGAATCGCTTCTCTCCTCATCTTAAGATAAGGGGTTTCAGCGATTATTTGATATTATTATGAAGAAACATAAAGTCGGAATTCGTATATATAGGGATCATGATATAGATTTAGTACTTTTATATAAAAATCCTACATTTGGTTTTCAGAAAGCCATTAAACAAGCAATAAGAGCTTATGTAAGAGAACAACCGTATTTTATCTTTGTGCCTGAAACATTTGATATATCAGACAAACAGTTTAAGTATTCATATCAAGCGTTTTTAGATTTTGATGAAGATGATGATGCAGATGTATTAGCATGGTTAAAAACATTGCAGGATAGAAGCCGTAATAAGGCAATTAAATCTGTATTAAGAGGATGTATTATAGGAAATTTAGCATATGGATGTGCTAAGTCGGATGATGACAGATTGGTATCAAATAAAATTAATGTTATTTTAAAAGATGCTATTTTGTCAGGTAATATATCGAATGTAATTCATGAGCCACCTGTAAGAAGAGAAAAGAGAACAAAAAATAATAATAAAAATCAAGAGAAGCATCTATCTATTCGACAAAAAAGTGGTATAATAGACACAAGTAAAAATAGTCATAAATATAATCAAAAAAGGTCTAATATTAATCAGAAAACAGAGTCTATTTATAGTACAAATAATAAAAATTCTTTGAATTCAATTAATATTAATAAAAAGTCTGATGACTCAAATAATAGTACGGAATTTTCAACATCAGTAAACAATAAACCTTTAAATAAAATGGAAGAAACAATTATCCCAGAAATTAATGATATAGATTCAAATAATATAGATGCACCTAATTCAATTGACGACTCAATTAATGATTCAATTGATAATCAAAATATAAATGAGTCAAATACAAACAGTTTTGATGTTTTTGCAAATGTAAATGCTTTATTAAATCAATTCTAAGTAGAAGGGAAGTGTAATCATATGCCAAAGATAGTTGACAAAAAAGAACTTAAAATTTTAGAGCCTAATAGTGAAAAGAAGAAAATTTATGACGAAGAAATTGCCCCATTATTAGACAAGTTAAAGTTATTATGCGAAAAAAATAATTTTCCTGTATTTATAACTTTATGCATTGACCCTAATGCTAAAGTAACATACAAGGATGCTCCTACAACAAAGAATCTTATGAATGAACAAACAGAGCCATGTTATGAAAGCATGTATAAACATGATTTTGTATCTACATATACTGCATATAATGACCCTAACAGGCTTTCTCCTGATTATATTGCTGAATGTATTAAAATCATACAGGGCTTTGTTGCAAAAATTCCTACAAAGGATATTCTTGCAGATGAAGATGATTTTTAACTAAAAAAATACATGCTTTTCCTGCAAAACTGTGATGGACTCAATGTATCTGATAAGAATTTTAATGTATTAAAGTTTAATAATAACAGAATAACATTAGAGTCTGAATAATACTTACAATGAGGAACAGATTTCTCTGTTCCTTTTTTTTATGCAAAAAAAATGTTAATAAAATCTGTCATGTTTTAAATAGTAAAAAAAATTTTAAAAGGTGATTATTATGGGATTTAAAGAAATCAAATCTATGGATGCTATTAATCAAAATGAACATAATGTTGAGAAAAAAATTAATCTAGTAGGAATGTATACGAAGGAAATCTTCAGAAATATTAAGAGTTTATATACATGCTTTATTTTAAAAGAAATTGAATCAAATAAAAGTATTACTTGTGTAGGTAACATTCAAAAGTTACCTTACAATACACTGATTAATGTAACGGGTTCTTATAAAAAAGATAATAAAAGCAGAATAGCATTTAATATAGATTCATACGAAATTGATACTACCTGTAATGATAAATCATTAGATTTTATATTAGGTCTAAAAATTCCAGGATTAAATGAAAAGAAGGCTCAGATATTAATAAATCATTTTAATTCTAACATAGTAAGTGTAGTTAAAAGCTGTGTTAAATTTAAGCATTTTTATGACAGATGCCCGAAAGAAATTCATCCCTTTGCAAAGGATATTTATAAAAAAATAAAAGTAATGATTAATCAGTATGATTTATCTAAGGAAGTATTATCTGTTGGCGGTGATTTTACAAATATTACAATGCTTAACAAAAGATATGACAAATCAGCTTTATCAGTATTAAAGAAAAACCCATATACAGCATCATACTATGCCGGATTATCTTTTTATGCTGCAGAACAGTTAGCTATTAAATATAAAATAAATGGATTTAGTGAAAAAAGAGCTGAAGGACTTCTTTTATATGCTATTAAGGAAAGTATGAGCCAAGGTAATACTTATATAACAATCAATGAATTAAGGGACTTTGTAAAAAAAGCCCAAAGAAAACAACAATATTATACTCCATTTGAGGTTGTCTTGGCTTCTGCTGTATTAAATGAAAATATAGTAGTTGAAAATTCAAACATATATTTAAGGACAAATTATATGTATGAAAAAAATATAGCAACCAATATAAAGCGCATTTTATGCTCTGCTAAATCTCTTAATAAAATTGATATGAATATTATTGAAGAAATAGAAAGAGAAAAGAATATTAAACTGTCAGATTCACAGTTAAGGGCATGTCAATGTGCTACATCAGAAGGAATCAAAGTTATAACAGGTGGCCCTGGAACAGGTAAAACAACATTTGTAGATGTATTGATCAGGTATTTTGAAAAACTTGATTATAAAATTAAAATTTCTTTATCAGCTCCAACAGGCCGTGCAGCACAAAATCTTGCTGCCAAAACAAATCATGTGGCACAGACAACACATAAAATGATGGGATTAAGACCATATCAGAATAAAGATGAAAAGGTATTAAAAGTTACAAAAAAAATGGAAGATTATGTCTATATCATTGATGAAACATCAATGCTTGATTTGGAATTGGCAAATATCTTGTTTCAGGCACTCCCAAGCCATTCGATTATTATATTTGTAGGAGATGTGGATCAGCTTCCAAGTGTAGGCATAGGTAATATATTTAAAGACTTATTGGAAAGCGGTATAGAAAAATATGTTCTTACTCAGAGCCATAGGCAAAAAGAAAATTCAACAATTATTACAAATGCAAGAAAGGTTAATAATGGTGATACCCAGTTAATATTAAAAAATGATGATTTTGATGTTGTACAGGTGTCAGATGAAAATGTTGCAATTAATTTTGCAACAATGTATTCAGGCAGCAATGCACAGTTATTAACCTGCATAAATAAAAAGGCTGTGGGTTCATATAATTTATCTCATATAATTCAAGGCACTAAGACTTTTGATTCATTATTAGAAAAAACATATGGAAATACCACTTATCATATAGGGGATAAGGTAATCCTTTTACATAATAATTATGAATACGATTATTACAATGGTGATGTAGGAGTTATATCTGATATTTTTGATGATCATATAGAAGTTATTCTTGATGATGTGTTTGATGAAGATACAGGCCGGAAAAAAGAAGTAGAAATTATTAATTCCAATTTATGTGATGTTGCTTTAGCTTATGCAATAACAATACATAAATCTCAGGGTGGTGAATATGATGAAGTTGTTATCATAGTAACCAATTCATCAATAAATATGATTAACAGAAATTTATTATATACAGCCATTACCAGAGCTAAGAGGAAAGTAACTATTATTACTCAGAATGGATTGCTTGAAAAAGCAATAACTACTAAGGCAAAAGAAAGACATTCATCATTAAAAAATAAAATCTGTCATGTAATTAATAAATAAAAACATGCGAAAGGAGAAATTTATGAATAGCAAAAATAAAGTAAAAGTTTCAGAATTACCTGTTGGAACTGAAGGGAAATGGAAGGGTACTGTTGTAAGAGTGATTTATCTTGGACAAAATGATTATTCTGTCATTTTAGTTGATTTTGGCGATTCAGATGTAATGACATGCCAGGGTAAAATTCCATATGCCGAAAAAGGTAGTGCTATTACAATCAAAGGAGAAATTGTCTTTAGTGAAAAATATAATAGCAATCAGATAAATGTTAAAGGAGCAAGCGTTAAGACCAATTCTGATGCCAAGTCTGCAATTCTATTTTTATCTAATGTTGTATATGGATTAGGAGAAAAGAAAGCAAAAAAAATTGTAGAACTCTATGGTAATAATCCAGATGATTATATCTTAGATTCAGCAAAAATGGGAAAGATTGCAGGAATCACTCCAAAAGGATATATAAAAATAAGAGATAGTTACTTGGACAACAAACATTTATTTCCTATATTTAAAGCGGTTCATGGAGAGATTACAATTACACAGGCAACTTCCATATATAATAAATATAAGGAAAATGCTGAAAATATTTTAAAACGAAATCCATATCAGTTAACATATGATTTATATGGAGTAGGCTTTTTAAAAGCTGATAAATTAGCTTTAAAAGCAGGTATTAAATCAGATTCAGATGACAGATTACTGGCAGGTATTATGTATTGTTTAAAAAATAATGAAAATAAGGGTGGCAGCTCATATGTCTTGTTATCTGATCTGGTATCAATGTTAACGGAATTAATTTATAATAAAAATCAATTTATGTATATTTTTTATCAGGATGTATTGAATACTCCGGCAATTCCAGATGAACTTGATGAATGGGATAATCTGAAGCTACCAGACATAATTAAGAATCATATGACTAAACTTAATAATGCTATAAATCAGTGGGATTCCGATACAAAACGCTCAAAGTTTATTAAAGAAATGAAATTAGAGCAGGATGATATTGATGTATTAGATATTTTTTATGACAAAAGGCTTGAATTAAGGAATCATATTGAATCTATAATACAAGATAATAGTTATGATGCGGGTAATAAAAATATTGAGGATGTCTTAAATGATTTACGATCAGATAAAAACAACATTAAGAAAATTGTCACAGAAAGCATAGGCAATAACAGACTCATTTATATTGCAAACACATATAAAGCAGAATGTGAAGTAGCTAGTATACTTGTACATATGTCTATGCAGCCAAGCTTATTAAAATTTAATGATTCTGAAATAAATGAAGCATTAATACAATCTGAAAAAGATGGATTAAAAAAGTTAAGAATTGAAGATGCTAAAAAACCTGTAATGCAAAGATTATGCCCTAATAAATTCAATTTCGGAGAAGACCAGAAAGATGCTGTAAGAATGGCATTAAAAAACAGAGTTTCTTGTATAACAGGTGGACCAGGTAGAGGCAAAACAACAATTCTAAAAGAAGTTATTAAATTATGGAAAAGAAAGGATAGAGAAGCAGAGGTCATTCTTCTTGCTCCAACCGGTAAAGCTGCAAAAAGAATGACAGAATCCACAGGTATAGAAGCATATACAATAAGCCGGTTTGTAAGAGATAAAGGTATTAAAATTGGCACAAAAACAATTGTATTTGCGGATGAAATGTCAATGACAGATATATTCTTATTATTGTTATTACTTAATAAGGTTAAAAACTGTCAGTTTATATTTGTTGGAGATAAAGATCAGCTTCCTAGTGTTGGTGTAGGTAAGTGCTTAGAGGATATTATTAATTCTAATTGTATTCCTGTTACATACCTTACTACATGTTACAGAAATGATGGTTCTATATTAAATAATATTACACTGATTAATGCGGGATGCCGTTTACAGGAATTAGCTGTAGACACTCATTTTAAGACATTATGGATTAATGAAAGAGACAAAGTTTTCAATTCCGTTATTGACACATATATGAACAATTATGAGCGATATGGGGTAAATAATATAATGGTTCTTGCAGCAATGACTGATTCTGTAAATAAATTAAATAACAGCCTTCAGCAACGAATTAATCCTAAGACACCAAATAAAATTGATGTAAATATTAATGGATATTTAATCCGTATAGGTGACAGGGTTATGCAAACTTTTAATAACTATGATATAGAAGGCATTGATGCAAAAGGAAATATAATATCAGGTGTATTTAATGGAGATACTGGTACGGTTATTGATATTAAAAAAGTCATTGATTCTGACACAAATATAGAAGAATACAATATTACTGTATTATTTGACGATGGTAAAACAATAATATATCAGAAAAAATCGGAATATAGTAATTTGGTATTAGCATATGCCATTACTTATCATAAATCCCAGGGTTCAGAGGCCAAGATGGTAATATGTATGCTTACAACTGCAGATTATATTCTTTTACAGAGAAAGATATTATATACAGGAGTTTCACGAGGTAAGGAACTTGTATATCTTATTGGTAGTGCTAAAGCATTTTCAATGGCTATATCTAATTTTAGCGAGAAGGATAGTGTTAGATATACAAGACTTAAAGAAAAAATGCAGGAATTAAAAAATGTTTACAATATAGCTTAATTAATTATACTAAAAAAGTCATTCAGAATAGGATTTTCCTAAACTGAATGGCTTTTTTTAAAGATATTCAATTATACTTTTTAAAATTTTTAAATGACATCTTTCAAAATTCTGGCAATAACATACAAGATAAATATCATGACTAGGATCTTCTTTTATTTTTCTTAAATAATCAATCAGTTTTAGAGCAGCCGGATCATTTTGAATCTGTTCTATATATCTGATTGCATATATATTATAATTTTCTTTTGTCCAGTTATTTAGTTGTATTCTTTTTCTTCCCCATAAAAATAATTCTAAATTAGGTGAAAGAACATTTACATGTCTATATACTATTCCTTTAACAGGTTTATAAATTTGCAAACTTCTTACAACAAACCAAACTTCTTTTGCATTGTCAGGTATACTATTTGCATTGCAATAATATAACATACTTTAATATCTCCTTTTCATGTTTTGATAATATATGACAGAATTTTTAAAATTATTTTATCCATCTGTCATATTAATAGTGAGAAAACGAAGGGAGTTTTTCTGATGGCTACATATGTTTGCAGTGATATACATGGTTCATTTGATTATTTCAAGCAAATGCTTAAGTTGATTGGCTTCTCATCAAATGACACAATGTATATAATAGGAGATATATTAGATAAAGGGCCGGAACCAATAAAACTTGTTGATTTTTGTATGGAATATGATAACATAATTCTATTAATGGGAAATCATGAATTGATGTTTTTAAAAGCCTATACAGAAATGAATCAAGAACATCTTTGGTTTGCTAACGGTGGCTTGTATACTTGTAAACAATATGAAAATTTAAGTTCTAACTTACAGGATGATATATTTAATTATATATATGAATTGCCTGTAATAATAAGAAACTTAAATATAGGAGAAAAAAATTTTTATTTATCACATGCATCATATTATCCAGAGTCCTTAGATTCATTCAAAAATATAATTAGCATGAATGAGTTAGGGATTGAAAAAACAAGTAATTTGTTATGGGAAAGAAATTACCCATTTTACGAATTAGCTTTTTCAATTGCTTATAAAGAACATAAAGATTCTATTCTTATAACTGGTCATACACCTGGCATTAAACTAGCAGCATTACGAGCTGTTAGAAATGGCAATGTTATTAATATCCAAGACAATACTAAGATAAAAAAAGCATCTATTTTTAGAAGTAATCATGGACATTATATTAATGTTGATTGTGGATTGGCATATAGATTAGCAGAACGAAAAACATTTATTCCAAGACTAGGCTGTATAAGATTAGATGATATGAAAGAATTTTATGTTAAATAAGCTTTTTATAATATAAAAATAAAATAAGGAGATTTTTTTATGAAAACTAATTTAATTGATTTATATGGAGTAGCATTGCAAGCTCCTAAGATTAGCGAAGACAGAAAAAAGGCAATGATCACATTAAAAGTAGCTAGAAATCTTGCCAGAGGTGGACAAAGTGAAGAAAGATCCGGATACTGGGATGAAATTATTATTCGTTCAAAGGATCAGAAAATAGTTGAAGAATTATCTAAGATGGATATCAATGAAATAATAAGAGTAAAAGGTGTATTAACAATTAAACCTATTAATAGATCTTCAATATGTCCGGGATGTGGAATAAAAAATATATTTGAAAGCGTTGTATGTTATGTTGAACCAATTTATGTTGAATCAACAAAATCAGGATTAACAAAAGAAGAAGCAGAAGAGTTTATCTTTAATCACAGAGAAGTGTCTAACATATTAAGAGTTGTTGGCGATTTATGTAATGATCCTAATAAGAATACCCGTTTTAAATCAACAGTATGCCAGTATCAGATAGGCATTCCAAGAACATATAGAATTGAGGGTGATACTGATGATGATAAGACAGATTTTCCATTGGTTAAATCATATAGCAAGAATGCTAAAGAAGATTTAAAACGCCTGCAAAAAGGAAGCACAGTACTTATTGATGGCTGCATACAATCTCGTGTTATTTCAAAAGAAATTGAATGTGAGAACTGTAAGAAAAAATACAAAAAGGAATTTATAATCAATGAGATTGTCCCATATGAAACAGAGTATTTAAAAAATTATAAGATGGATGTAGAGTAATTAATATATTAAAAAAGGTGAAAGAGAAATCTTTTACCTTTTTTTTTATTTCTGTCATATCTTCTTTGATTAACAAATAATGAAAGGAGATTAATTATGAAACAGCAGAATGTTTCTCTAATTAATGAATTTAAAGAGAACTTAAAATGTTTCAAAGACAGAACATCTTATATTACTTTTTTCGATTTAAAGGATTGTGAATTGTTTCATATTAGTAGCAATCCAAACGAGGATTTTATAAGAATAGTCGGGACAGAAGAAATGATTGAAAAATCAGATGAAAAGACTATAAGTAAAAAATTCTCTGGAATTTTAAAAAGTAATATTGACGAAAGCATCTTATCTTTAATTGAGGATAGCAAAATAACTACTCTTGTAAATTATAAAGGTAAAATTCTTTATTTAGATAAGATGGCAAGATCTATGTTAGCTCAGAAATGTAAATGTGCAGGAGCATGTATGTATGACGGTTCGTATTTAGCTGATGTAATTTTACAGGCTAATATGAACAAATATGAGCCAACAGGAAAGAGTATTAAAAAGTATCCAATTGCGGTAGTAAGAAAAGTTGGAAAGTCTATGCTTTTAGAAGCAATTCTTAGTAAATTTCCAGAAGATATTGAAACAGCATGTGATTATGAAATGAGCAACCAAAGTTTATCTTTAAAAAGCTACGAAATAAACGATTACAATGCAGTTGCAGTATTTGATGGACCGAAAATAAATGGATACACAACAAGTATTATTGTTGAATTTTCGGATGTGGGCAGAGGCAATAAAAAAACTATTGCTATTCGTCCAACAGGAAGTAATACTCCTATTCCATTATATGAAATAGTGGATGAAAAGGATTATGTCTTTGATGATTTGTTAGATAAGGTAAAAGAAGCTATATCGAGCAAGTCAAAAAACATTGTAGTTAATCCATTAACAGTTTTATCGACAGTTAAGGGATTTGACGCAATTGGTAAAGCCAGAATAAAGAAATATTTTATTCCTGGCAATCTTAAATTACCGGAAGATGAATTTTACAAAAAAGTATTATCTATTCCAGATGCAATCGGAAGGATAAACAAAGTTACTGATGATGCATTTTTAACATCATTAGGAAATTCATTCAAAGTAGGCGCATTTTAAAACATTTTAAATAGTAATTATATAAGGAGATTAATTATGAGAAATACAGAAATTTTTTCAAGAATCAATTCAGAGAATGAGGAAAAGTATACAAAGGATGGTATTGAGGAAACAAATATCGTTACCAATGAAACAGTTGTATTAGTTGGCAGAGTTAAGACTGTTAAGACTGCAGAGACTAAGAATAATAAGCCTATGGCTACATTAATTATGTCTGGTGGAGCAAGACAGTTCCTTATTAAGGAAGATGGTTCTATTGATACTATTGAGCCAGAGAGAGATGATGAAGGACGCATTAAGAGTGTCTTCGTTGATTTCTACAACAGTAATCAGCCAAGAGGCAACAAGGCATATGATGATCTTATGAAGCTGGCAACTCCTAAGAGTGAAGATAAGCAGGCTGCAGTAAGACGAGGCAGCATTGTTTTAATTAAGGCAACAAAGCAGATTAAGACAAGAGTTTCAGACGGATCTCAGTTTGTAACTTATATGGGTACTAAGGTATATATTTCAGGTATTGCTGAGGTACAGAATAAGATTGTAGATAATGTTGTCAAGCCTGGCAGTTGGACATTACTTAACTCAGTTATTTTAAGAGAAAAGGATGGCCAGTATTCACTTACTATGCCAGTGAATATGTTAAACCCTATTACCAATAATTATGATATTACTTGTTTCTTAGAGTGTAATCCTATTTCAGGTGAATTTACTCCAGAAATGATTCAGAGCTTTGGTAAGAGAGAAAAAGCTGCAAGAGTCGCTTTACTTGCAAAGCCAGAGGATTATGTTGTAGATTTAACAAACCCTCTTAAGCCAACTGGACATGTTAATTTCTCTGCATGGGCAACAATTCCAGAATTTGAAGATAATGAAATTTCTGATAACAGAGGAAATGTTGTTACCGTTGAATAATTAAATTAACAAAAATCGGCTTGTGTATATTACACAGGTCGATTTTTTTATGCAAAAAATATAACTGAAAAATCTGTCATATTAAAGTAAAAGAAAATAGAAACAATAATTGATAAACAGAAAGAGAGGAATTTAATATGGTAGAAATAAGAGAAATTAAGGTATTCTCAAAGAAATTAAATAAAGATATCATATTGGAAGCATATACAGGAGATAAGGATGGAGTCACAGTAATTACTGCTACATCCTTAAAGAATGAATTTGAAAAGATTAAGGACGAATATGGTATTACAGATAGCATTTCTTCAGATGTCAGAATTAATTCTGCAGGTAATATTACATATGCATCAATTGAATGGACATTAAGAGATAAGAATGGCTATTGTTCAACATTTATTGGCGAAGCAACGCCTTTATCATTACAAACAGCTATTGCTAAGCAGTATCCTAAGATTACTGCTTATAATAGAGCAGTTTCAATGGGTATTAAAGCATATTTACAGATTCCTAAGAATTTCTATACGAATGATGAAATTGCTTTGAAAGATGAAACAGTTAATGCGGCTCAAAATGAAGCAAATAATACGTCTTTATCAAATAATTTAACAGATAATGCCATTGCCGAACCACAGAATGCTATAGTAACAATTAAGCCAGCAGATAAAAATACTTCAAATTCAATAACTGCCAAACTTGCAAGAACAGAAGAAACATTTAAAGCAAAAGAAATTAATACAGATCCGGTAGCAGCTCATTTAGCGTCAAACGGAAGCATTCAGGAAGCTCCTGAATTTATAGAAGATGAAAAAAATGAAGAAGACATTATCGGGGATAATACAGAAACTTTAAATAATAGTGCTGAATCAGAAAATGCTGACACAAATATTATTACAGATGATGCAATTGTTCCTATAGGTATTTTTGCAGGTAAAACAGTAAAGGAATTATTTGAAATAGATACTCCTGTATCAAGAGCATTTATTCAGATGTGTGTATTACATCAGATTAAAGATTCAGACGAAAATAAAATGGCTATTATTGATTATATTGCTAAAAAGGCTGAAACAAATAATTAAGCTATTTCTAATTAATCATTGTTATCAAAAAATAGTAAGAAAACTTCAACCGACAAAAGTCGATTGAGAGTATATTAAAGAGACATTTGCAAATGCGAGTGCCTCTTTTTTAAAATCTGTCATATTTCACTTATAAATAAAATAAAGGAGATATGGCTATGAGAAAATTATTTAGAATAATTATATCCATAATAATTGTTTCAATAATAATTGGATTTATTGGATTATTACAATTAGGAAATAATGTAACAAAATCAAGCAACAATATTTACTCTGAACAGGCCTCTATTGAAAAATATGGTAATAAAGGAAAATTCAATGAAATTATCAATGATAGTACAGAAGGAACAGTAGAAGATAATGTTATTGCAGAATCGCTTGAAAATGTATTATCAACTATATCAGAAAATTATAATGATTATTCTGATACTTCAAGTGACTTAAAAAAAGAAGTTATTGACTTAATCAATATTAAAAGAGAAGAAGCCGGTGTAGAATCTTTAAAATTAAGCCCGGTATTAACTCAGATGGCCCAAATAAGAGCTGATGAAAACGCTTTAAATGATTGGTTTGTAACTGATGAAAATGGTAAACATATAAGACCAGATGGAAGAACAGCTTCTACTATTTGTTCTGATTTTGCCAAAGGAGGCCATTGGGGAGAAATTATGGGAAGATTCCAAGATTCTTCTGAAGAAGTGATAAACGATTGGACTAATTCAGAAAGACACTATAATTGCATGATAAACCCAATATATACAAAAGCAGGAGTTGGAATAGCAAAGGATAGTACAAATCATTATTATTGGATAGTTGAGTTTCTTGAATAATTAATCTCTCAGGGTAGTACCTGGGAGATTTTTTATTTCTGTCATATTATTTAAAATAATTATTTTTTTTGGAAAGGGGGACGTGAGATTTAATTTATATCTCACTATTTAATTATGGGTAATACAGTAAATGATGCAGCAACCCAAGAAGTTATTGATAAAGCGGGGCAATTAGTATCCAGTGTTAATCAAATTTTAAAAGAAAGAGCAAGAAGAAAGGCTCAAAAAGATGATTATAAATTACATAAAATTGATGCTAAACAGCAGGCAAAATTTTATCGTGATATGACAGATAATTTCACTCAAATGCCTCAAAAAATAACATATACATCTGACGAAACAAAATTAGCTGAATATGTTATAGATGAATTAGAAAGATATAATAAGTCACATTCTACAAGAATTCCTTATGAAGTTCATAAGAATAGAATGGGACAATATGAGGTAATTACAAATCAAAAAGGTGTAGATAAATGTTATGATTTCAGAATTAAATTTGCTATTGAAAGAGGTGGAAAAGTAGGTGAAATTCCTACAGATAAATTTGATGAATTAAGCCAAGGCAAGCAAGTAACTGTATTAAAGAATATAACGGAGGAACAATATAATTATATTTCAAGGAAAACATGGAATAACAAAAATAACATTTCTTATACAGTATTAAAAAATCCAGACGGAACATTAAATGTTGCAGTCATATCTCAGGATTATATGGCATATAGCAGAAAGTCAGAGGATATTTATACAGCTTTAGTAACTGAAAAGTTAACATACGATAAAATAAGACAGGAAGCAGATAAATATGAAATTGATATGGAAAAGCAGATTTTTTCATATGATAAATCAGAACCTATGTATATTACATCAGCAAGAAGTGGTGGACAGTATTTAAAAGTTGAAAAAGATAATATCACAATTATGCGACCAGATGGAAATGATGTAATTATTAAACGCCCAGATAAAAATGCCTCAATGGACGAAAAGAAGAACTTCGCAATTGATGTATATGCACAGCTTGATAAAATTCCTGAACCACTTATTGTCGGTGAAAAAACAAAGGAGATATTAACTAAAGATGGACAGTCTTTAGAAATTGCCTTAGATGCACATTCAAAAAGCGGTAAAGATTCTGACTTAGTAATTGGACAGGATAAATATGGAATTGATTTATATGAAAGACCTATTGTGGATGATACAAGAGGATATAGAGACCAAAAGAAACTTGCTACTGAAATTGCTCATACATTTAGAGATAAATTATGTTATGCTGAAGCTATGGAAGTTATTAAACCATATATTGAAGCATATAAAGCTATTTCTGATTCAAACATTTCAGATGGTGCAAAAGAAGAATTTAACAAAAACTTTGCAATTTTACTTACAAGTAAAACAGCGGAAATTGCAGATGGCGAATTATCAGAATTAAATAAAAAACAAATGGATAATTTAGCATTAGAAGTGTTGAAAGTATCTATTGATAAATCTGTTTCTTCGCCAGAAGAAATGAAAAAAATTGAAAAAATCGCTGAAAATATAAATAAGCAGATTAATATTGATGATCCTAAAAATATTCTTACAGAAAAAAGACAGGTTAAAATAAAAGCAGATGTTATTAATAACATGAAAAATGAAATACCTAAGATTATTAATAAAGAAGTTGATGTTAAAGATTTGGTTGGATATTCAAAAAATTTTGCAACATCTATGCAGAAACTTGATATAACAAGCCAGAATATTAATGATGCTATTAATACAGCTTCAGAAATTTATGAAATGCCTAAAGAAAGCATTTATATTACTCCGGATCAGGGATTATATGAAATACTTGAAAACGGTCTTAATGAGCAGGAGAAAAAAGAATTTAAGAATATAAACCAGATTCATGACAGAGATACTGAAGCAAAATTAATTTCAAAGGCCGACCAGACAGTAGGAAGAGATGTTATAAGAAGTTCAAATACTGAAACTCGAATGCATAGAAATATTGAAGAAAGAGAAACAACTGATACTGAAGAAATCACAGATAGGTCTATATAATATAATTGATTTTCATAAATAAAATCCTTTCGTTTGCCATAGGCGGAAACCCACTGCCTTTAGGTGGTGGGTAGTTGACACCATATATAAAATGGATAATATATACTATATTTTTATGCAAAAATTTAGTGCTTAAAAAATGTCATATTATGTATGTAACTCTTGTTTAAAAAATGTTTAAATGATAAAATTTAAAATAGAATTTAAAAATAATATTATATTGCAGAAAGGAGAATCGCTTCTCTCCTGCGGCTTTATTATTAAAGACGCTACTGAATGATAAGGGGCTTCAGCGATAACTTTTGAAAATTATGAATGAATTTATTAGAGGAGATGCATATAATCCTGAACCTTATGAAGGTTATTATATGGTTACATTAGATGGCACTAAAGAAATTTATAAGCTTCCTGATGTGAAAAAGAATAACTCTGCCAGAAAAATAGTAATGGCAATTACAACAGGATGGTTACAATTATTATTTTTTATATATAAATGTTTTTCAATTGGACATAAGTATTTACGCTCAAGGAAAAAAGGAAAGAAACTTTTAATATCAATGGGTGTTGGATTATTGGCATCAATAATTTTTATAATATATGAACCTGATAAATCAGAATTGTTACTTGATTTTAGTATTATGTTTATATTATGTACAATATGTACATTAGTTTTTTCTATTAAAACTTTTGAAGAAAAAGATTTATATAAAATTGATCCGGATACAGGAGAAAATGAAAAAATTCCTTATGATTTTAACAAAGATTTCAAAGAAAAAAATTATTTTTATGATAATAAATGGTGGAGATCATTCAACCAGTTAAATGAAAATAGGGACTATATAACTAACCCGGATAATTATACTAATATATGTTCAGAAAAACCTAAAAGATATGATTATTTAGAATATCAGAAATCTGAATTTCAAAAAGAAAATAGAATACCAACAGGTAATTTGACCGTAGATAATGCAATTTATTCTATTGTATGGAATGACAAAAATTAAACAAAAATCATTAATTCTATTTATTGAGGAGTGCTTGGATTAATTTCTAGGTACTCCTCTTTTTTTGTTTCTGTCTGTCATATTTCTAATGTAAAGAAATTTAGTATTAGAAAGGACGGATAGTATGTTACAAATAATTTCACAGTTTATTACAAATGAACAGGAATTAAATAAGTATGAAAAGGCAAATCATGCTGATGCATTTGAATATATGCCAATGTCAAAAGGCAAGCCATATACTGAAATGGTTGATGTAGATGAAGAACCTGTAACTTTTTTAGCTATAAGAGTAACTGCTTTTGAAGGAGAACCTGCAGAATCAGAATTACTTAATAATGGAAATATTAATAATGCTAATTTAAGAGTTTTATCAGCATTAAATAGGGTATTAAGTAAATTCTCAGATGAATTTGAAGTATTAAGTATGTCATATCAGACACTTAAACTTAAAACAGATGGAGTTGTCGTTAATGCTCTTTTATTACCAGAAAGTGGAGAAGAGCTTTTAGAAAAGACTATAAAAACTATATCTGCAAATTTAAAGCAATCTCTTAAAATTAAATTAAATGACGAAGACAAAGAATTATTAGGCATAAATGATAATAATGATAGTATTGTCAATGAAAATGTCAATGAAAATGTTAATGAAAATGTTAATGAAATTTCTGATACTTATACTAATAATGCCACTGATGTTGTTGATGCTACTGATACTGTAGATGACTATAAATTTTATAATGATACATACAATAATAAAGAAGAATCCAATCGACCAAATATTGATCTTGAAAAAGAAGATATTGATGAAACCAATAAAGAGGATACTAAGGAATATACTCACGATAGATATAGACAGGATATAATTTCAGAAGCGAATAATACAAATAATGTAGATAATACAAACAATATAACTAATAAAAATAATGCAAAAGAATTATCAACTGATAACAATAAGAAATTAACTTCGGAATCTGCTTTAAATAATAATCCGTTTAAATCAAATCAGTTAAATCCTTTATTTAAGTTCTTTGCTCAGGCTCATAATGTTACAACAGAACATCAAATTAAACCAATAGATGCAGATTTAGATAAAAATAATAATGATTTATCAAAAATCGATTCAGTTACAGATAATTCAAAAAATAGTAACGATAGTATTAATGCTGAGAATCAAACTAATAATCAGGATATTAATAAAAACAATGAAACAGAAAAATTTATTACTGAGAAAGCTGCTACCGAAAAAATTCCTCAAGATAACAAAAATGAACCTATAAAGAAAAATTATGAAAAGAAAAATAATACTGCATCCAAAACAGTTTCTTTAAAATCAAATAACGGTGTTCATTATACTGTTAATAATAGTAATAAATCAGAAGATGATAAAAAAATAGAATATTCTAAAAATAATAATTCAGATAATATAACATATAGGAATGTTCCAAATACTAATGCAGTTGAAAAAACTGAAAAATTCATAGCGGAAATATATACGCCTAATCCTGATGATAAAAAGCTTTTAGAAAATCAACAGAATTGTTATAAAAATGAAACAAATATTCCATTTTTAAATAAAATAGAAACATATATTCCAATTAATAACATTTTAGACTTGGAAGCTGATGATCCTAAATTTGAAATTCACGAAGAAGATTATAATGTCAAAACTACCGCATCTGAGAAAAAGATAAATTCTTCTTTTGAAAGAGTTATTAATTATTTCATGGAAAATGAATCGCTTTCATTACGAAGAACTCTTACAGGAGAAAAAGAAGAAAAAAGTTTTATGGAAGATGTAAAAATTCATATCGATAAATATTTACATTTACCAGAAGAAGATAAGGACTTTTTCTTAAAAAAATGTTATAGAGCATTTTTCTCATATTATGTTTTAACACCAGCTATTAATGATCCTAATATATCTGATATCAGAGTATTAGCTCCTAACAACATTAATGTAAAAATACATGGAAAACACTATACAGCAGATGGAATAGCTTTCCTTAATGAAGCAGATTATAATCGTTTCATTGAAGCTTTAATTATTAGAAATAAAGTTACAGTCAATTCACCTATTCTTGTATTTACAGATAAAGATTTCAATGACGATTATATCCTCAGATTTAATTTATGTTTACCTACAATTAATTCTACAGGAATGCCTTATTTACATATTAGAAAAGTGCCTAAGAAAAAGACAACTGTTAAAGACCTTATAAATGCAGGAATGATGGATAATAAAATAGCTGCTTATATCCTTGATAAGGTTATAAGTGCAAAAGGTATTGTATTTGCTGGACCATCTGCTTCAGGTAAAACAACTGCTATGAATGCTTTTATTGATTTTATTCCAAAAGATAAATCAATTCTATGTATTCAGGAATCAGAAGAATTATTCTCGCATATTCATCCGAATGCATATTTCCAACATATGTTAAAAGATGCCCGTGGAAATACTGTAGTTGGATTATCTGAACTTGGACAGAATGGATTACTTTGTGATGCAGGATATTTTATTATCGGTGAATGTAAAGGTGCAGAAGTAAGAGATTTATTAAGAGCATCTAATACAGGTCATAAATGTTGGTGTTCAGTACATTCTCAGAGTACGACTGAAACAATTCCAAGATTAGCAGACTATGTTAAATATGGATCAGATTACTCTTTAACAGAAGCTACAAGAATGCTAAAAGATCTGGAAATTATAATCTATATTGAAGGATTCAAAATTCAGGAAATAACAGAAATTGTAGGATATAATGAGGAGGATAAAAAAATCATTTATAAGACTGTATATAAAAGAAATGTAGAACAAAATAATTAATTTAAAAAAGGGAAATAGTGAAAACTACTTCCCTTTTTAATTTGACTAAACTTATAATTTTACCATAATTTACCATTTGAATGCAATAGAGTTTCTCCTAAAATTTTATGTAGAAAAAAAATTTTTTTTGTCTGTCATATTAATTATAGAGATAAAGGGATGCTTTATCTTTTTCATTTTTTTTTTGTGATTTTAGGAGGAAACAAAGTAATGGCATCAAAAAGTAACACATTAACTAACGCAATCAAAAGCAAATCTAAGAATTCTTTAACTAAATCAAATTGTTTTACAGAAAGTGAATTTTATATGTATGACAATATTGCTATGGCTGTTAAAGATGACTTCGAAAAAACTAATACTTCAATTTACAGATTTATTCCAACAATTGAAGATCTAAAAGCAATTCATATCGAAAGACATGTCAGAGAATATGCTCCATTTATTATCTATCTTATCAATCATTTAGCTGAAGTGAAAAAAAATGAAGACGATGCCTTTTCTGAAGAGGAATTGGCAATAGCTACAGAAACGAAATCATTTCTTATGAATTTACAATTTAATCATTTAATTGATGACACTAAAACTGACAATTAATTTTTAACAATAAACAAAAAAGAATGGGGGTATTTTGCCCTCTTTTTGTCGTATCACAACAAATGTTTTTATTAGGAGGAATAACTATGTACTTAAATAATATTATCAGAGAATATGAAAGAATTTTAAAGGATCCATCTAAGTTATCTGTAGACACTTATCATTTCAAGGATATCTCCCAAGAATCACAGCAGGCCAAAGCACTTGAAATTATCAAATATGCAATAGAATATATTATGCATTATTCGCCAAGTGAAGCTTTAAGGTATGTTAATACTACTGTATTTGATTATCTTAAACTCTCATCATTATTAAAATATATTAGAATTCCAACTGGTTTAGATGAAAAAGACCAGATAGTTTATATTTTATCATTATGTTATCCTAAGAAAATTTTCTTTGATCAGAAAAATAACATTAAGAAAATTTATGAGAATATAATTAATGCTAAGACAGATAAGGAAAATGCTAAAAAAGCAGCATTCCCTAAGGGTTTTTTCAATAATTATGATGCATAGTTTAATGCTGCCATGTGTTTACAATTTATGATTATGAGATATGTAGATGTGCCAGACATAAACTCCTTATATGAATTATTTAATAATAGGAAAAAGGCATTGCAGTTACTTAAAACTCATTATTTAGATAAGGCAGTTAAAAAGGTTTATAACGATGACACCCTAACTTACCTTCATGAATCGCTTCATCCAAAGGAAAGAAGTGAGTTCTTATATTATAACTATTTATATATGAATTATTGTGATGAAAATTATGAAAAAATAGAAAAAGAATTAAGTGATAACAATGATCAGGAGGAATAATTTATGGATATAAAAGATGTATTTAATAAACAAAAAATATATGCTTACATAGATAAACATCAAGATATTTTAAAATTAAACCATCAACCAATTAATGATACGAATTATATTCTTTTAACAAAAGCAGACGAAATATGGAGTAAAGAAGAACTAGCAAATGTAATTAAAGCATTCCATATCAGAAGAGTTGAATTAGATGGTGAACAAATATCAATTAAATCTATATATTCAGTAAGACCTGAACCATATGAAAAAGCCGTTAATGGATTTCATAGAATGTATGTAAAAAAGATTATCTTTTTGATAAAAAATACAGGTATTAAGTCTTATTTAAAGATGTTTGAGAAACAAAAATTTATTATTTTAGCAAAACCTGATGATGAAAAAAACACAAAACTAAATTTTATGTGTCTTGATAAAACAAAAACTATACCTGTATTTACGGATTCATATGAAGTTGATAATTTTATTATTGAATGCCTGGATAATAATTATACGGATATAAAAAAATATTCTCCTATGTGCTTGAATTTTAAAGAATTATATTATTTTTATTATCTAAATTATTCTGATTTTAAAATAGTTATTGATCCTTGTGCTCAACAAATTAAAGATATTAATTTCTCTTTTGTATTATCAAACAAATTAATAAAATATATATATTCAATAAGAAAGTAACCTATTAAATATATTAATTTTCAAATTTTAATTTATCGCAATTAAGTAAGAAAGCTCCATTCAACATTAGTTGATTGTGAGATGAATTACAGTTGTGAAGAGAGGGGAAATTTACATGAAAAAATTATATTGTTACATTTCACCATGTAAAAAATGTGGAAGCTATAAAACAGGATATTATTTGTATGATAAAGTTAAACCATCATTTTATAAAAAACATTTAAAAAGAGGGGAATATGCCATTCCAGTTGACAGACCTCAGGAACTAAATTGTTTTTGTTTAGACTGCGGAATAAATTGGCATGAAGATTTGCATTTACAGTTCTTTACTCCAGAGCAAATTGATGAACAAAAAAAATTAAGAGGAATAAGTGATGATAAATTAGATAAAAATATAGATAATTATTTTAAGCCGAACACCAATACAAAAAAAACAAATAAACACAAAAAAACTTTAGGCACAGTAAAAACATTTTTAGGTTTTTAGATAAGGAGAACTTATGATTATTAATAATATAGTTTTGGAAAAAAAGCATTTATACATGCAGCTATTATTAAATGCAGAGGCAATTAAAAAACAGGAAGAACTTAACTCAATAAAAAAAGAAAATGATATGGAAGAATATTCAGATATTAATGATATATGGATTAAATCCTTTATAGGTTTAATAAGAGAAGGCCTAAAATATGACTGCATTCAAATGTCTGATGGAAATAAAATTATAAGACTTACAATTGATAATATTCAATTTGATTGTGGTATTGATAAATTACAAGAAGAATTAGGCCCATTATATAATCAAACGATTAATGATACGGTCAATATTACATATATGGATAATACAGTTAATTTCATTCCTAATAGTCTAAGTAAAAATAATAATGAAAAATCACAAAAAGAATTGGAATTAGAAAAAGAAATCCAGATGTTAAAGGAAAGAGCTAAAAAGCAAAAAGAACAATATCTTAAAGAAATTAATTATGATTCTATGACTGGCTTAAGAAACAAAAAAGCATTTAAGGAAGATATAGAATTACTAAATTGCGGATGTTATTTTATTTCAATAGATGCAAATGAATTAAAGCGAACAAATGATACATTAGGTCATGTTTATGGAGATAAATTACTTACAGGAATCGCTGAAAACATTAAGAAGATATTCGGAGATTATTCATATAGAACAGGTGGAGATGAATTTTATGTCATTCTTTCAGATGTCACAGAAGATGTTGTTATAAGTAAAATAAAAAATTTAAAAGACTCATTATCATCTCATTCAGAATCAGGAATGACATTTTCAGTTTCATCAGGTTATGCTTACTCAGAAAATAAAGATGACAGACAGAATTCAATAGAAGAAGCTGACAGACAAATGTATAAGGATAAACAGGAATATCATTCTAAACATTATTATCCAGATAGCAGATTAGGAGATGATATCAGCAGTGACGATATTTTACCTGAGCCAATAGAAAATAAACAGGATGACATTGAAGAAGAAATTGTTTTTGATGATATTAATACTGACAACACAGATAAAAATATTAATGTGAAACAAAAAAATAATACACAGTCTGATAAAAAAGATATGAGGGAACAAAGGACCCGTTTAAATATCCCAAATAATCAAAAAGAGAGTAAAGAGTCAGTAAAAGAGGTAACTCCTAAATATAATTATTCTTTCAATAAATTTAAAGATGTTAATACATTTATATATGACACATATGATTTAACTGTTTTAGCTCAGGGGGCTGAAAATGGAGACAAAATTAAGATGCTTATTGCTCCATTAAAAGCATATACAGACAACAATCACCCTGAAATAATGTGTCTTTTAATTAATAAATTTGGAGAAATACAAAGATATGCTTCTGATGAATTAAGTCCAACATTGCAGGTTAGCTTTTGTGATTATGAGTTTATTATCAGGGGAATGTTTGTAAATGGAAAATTTACTTCAAAGATTATTCCTGCAGGATCAACATTAGCAATGGGATTCAGTATTAACATAAATACATATGTACCTCAAAGATCTCAAAATGAAGAATTAACTAATTATGGACATTTAGTATTTGAACATGATGGTTACATTTTTCATGTTGTTCCTATGGCAAAAGAAAATGATTCAAATGGAGTAGCCCCATGCTTTATTTGTATTGAAAGACCAGATAAAACTAAGGCACTGGTTAATACAAATGAAAATGCTATTACTTTATTTGAAGATAATGGAAAAAGCTATCAGATACTTACTTATTGGCAGAATAATTTATTATGCGCAGATATTATATAAATATTGGGAGGGAAATATTATGGCAAAAGTAAATGCAACTCTGATGAATAAGAATAAACCCGTTTTATATTTGGAAGGCATTTTCGTTCCTATATCAAATGTCCATGACATAAAAATCTTTAAAGCTGAAAGAGCAGCAGTAGAAGAAAGTAATAGAAAATATTTGCCTATTATAATTTTTAATGATAATACATTAGTCAGTTCTTTTAATAACTGGTTTTCTTCAAGGATTATCAGTAATAGAAGAAAAGATATCCCGGAGGGCAAAATTGAATGGGAAGGTAATCAACAGCATTTTTTTAGTTTATCGGATCAATACTGGTTAAGATATAATGATAGTGAGCAATGGAAAGACCTTAATTTCTTCACTAATAATTATTCATGTTTAACAGGAGATACATTTTTTACTAAAAATCTGGCAGCACTTAATCCTGCCAGATTAAACTGTGAATCTCCTGATTTAACTACAAATGGGATTATGAAAAAGAGATGGAAAAGAGACGATAATAATATTAATGTTCTTATAAAACATAGCAGCAAAGCATTACGACAGGAAGTATTAAATGAAATATTAGCTTCAAAATTATTATCACAATTAAAAATGATACCATTTGTTAATTATACCATGTGTATAGAAGGATATGATATTTGCAGTGTATGTAAGAATTTTATAACAGAAAAAACGGAATTAGTCCCCGCATCACATATATTCCAGGCTACTCCATTTAATGAAGCAAAGGATATTCCACCTGAAGAACATACCTATCAACATTTGGTAAAAGCAATTAATAAATATCAAATTCCGGATGGAATTGAATTTATAGATAAAATGTTAATTGTAGATAAAATGTTAATGAATGATGATAGACATTTAGGAAACTTTGGCTTTTTGAGAAATGTTGAAACAGGAGAATTTATTGAACCTGCTCCATTATATGATTTTGGAAATGCCTTCTTTGGAAATAAGGGGGGAGTAAATAAAAACGAAAAATTATTTGCAAATAGGATTAGTTATTTATTTAATAATCAATCTATGCAGCCGGTTACAAATAAACAATTAGAGGCATTCAGAAAATCAATGGAAGAATTTTCATTTGTTACTTATAAGCAAAAAAATGAAATTATGCAATTATTTGAAGAAAATAATACAAATATAAAAAATGAGCTTTTGAAAAGTGAAAGATCTAACAAGAGTAAACAATCTCAATCACTTAACATAGATGATGATTTTTAGTATTCATTTCAATTTTTTTTTCGGTCATATAAATAATAAGTATTTATATAAAGGAGGAACATTATTTATGTTTACTAATCAAAATAAGAAAAGTGATTTTTGCCTTTATTTAGCGACATTAAATAAAAAATCACCTGGTTATATTACCGGCGCTTATAAAAGACAAAGCGAAATTATTAACAGCTATATGATTTCCTATAATCTATACGGGGTTGATATAAGATTTGCGTTAGAAACTGTTTATAAAGCATATATTAAAGACCCAGAAACAATGTTAATGGAAGGTATCATTTAAGGAGGAAACATGATAGATATTTTAAGATTGAATAGTGAAGGCAAATTAGAATCAGATGTTGAATATTTTGTTCGCTTAATGAATATTGAACAGAGTATTGTATCAGGACTTCAGATTCCCAAGAAAAAAATAGGAGTAAGTGAAAATGAACGAGATTATTTTAATAAATGTATGACCGCTGAAGAAGAACAGACTCATGAACATATATTAAAAGAAATCAATGATATTGTTATAACATTACCTTTAGCATCATTTATAGAAAGGAATGCTGAAAGGGATACTATAGATAATGATTATTATTTTAGAATTATTTCAGTAGAGAAAATCATTAAGAGAAATGATCCTAAGGTATTTAATGAACCATTAAATGAATACATAGAAAGAATCAATACTATTGTTTATCAGAACAATAAGCTTCAGGCATTTTTAATTGGCCTGTTAAAGGATAAGTATAATACATATTATAATAATCCTTTAATAAGGAATGATATTATTAATTCTGCCTATACAGAGTTTTATTCACATATATGTAGATATAATGGCAAATATGATCTTACAACATTTGCAAGGAATCATGTAATTAAAGGCATTGCAGATTATATTACAATTTATAATGGCAAAACTTCATATAGTAATGAAATCTATAATAAGATTCGTAAAGAAATCACCAGATTGATGTCATTAGGTTATTCTGAATCAGAAGCTTCTTCTGTTTCAAAATTAATGGATTGTGAATCTCTTAAAGATTTATCTGCATCAACAATTTCTGCAACATTAAAGCAGCATAATACTTCGCAGATGGAAACATTTGATCCAGATTATCAAACTGGAATGAATGAGAAATTTAGCAGTCCAGAAGATGAAGCTATTAAACAGGAAAAAATTGCATTATTTAATAAAATTTTTGGCTCATTAAAAGCACATCAGCAGTTTCTTTTATATGCATGTAATGGAGAAATAAATGATGTAGATACATCAACTCTTGCTTTTGGATATAATCAGGATTTAATAGAGGCTTTAAAAAAGGATGGAATGTATAATGTCATAAAAAAGGATGCTGACGGAAAGGAATATGTAAAAAAGGATATTATTAACAGTCTTTATCAAATTACATTAAAGGAAGCCAGAAATTTATCTCACAGTAAATATACTGATAAGATAAAAGAACAGAAAGATTTTGAATTAGAAAAATATGGTTCTTGTGTTATTAATTCAAATTATGAAATGCTGACTCAGGAAGATGAAGATATCATATTTGCATTATAATCATTGAATTATCATTGAATTAATTTTTAAATGCCCTACTCTTTTATGAGTAGGGCATTTTTTTATTTTTTTAAATATATCTGTCATATTAATAAAGAGAAATAAACAAATATCAGAAAGGAAGTAATGTTATGGAACAGATTGGAAAAACATTTATGGGATTATTTCTAATATTAATTATTACTTTTGTTGGCGTTGGGGTCGTTTCTACATCAGTTGATGCTGCTCATGCAGAGCAATATGCAGCAAATATTGCTAACTATGTGGAATCAAGTAACTATTCAGAAGATGTAATTAATAAGTGTAAATTAGCTGCAAATAAAAAAGGATATACAGTAGAAATTAATTTATATGATACAGATAATGATACATGGAATGATATGGCTGAAATCAATTTGAGATATAAATATAGCATTCCAATTTTAAACGTAAAAGGATCTTATCATACAGCTAAAGCATACTCAAGATAAGGAGGAATTTCTATGAAAAAATTCTTAGATGAATATGGAATGAGTGTAGTATATACAATTTTATTTACAGTATTAATTATTCTTTCTTTATGGTTATTAAATTCTGTAAGCACTTAATTAATTAACAAATATAAATACATAAAATGTTTATTAAAAATTGGAGATTAGATATTATGGCAGAACTCATTAAATTTTATGGAAAAATCGTAAGTATACCTGTAGGAATAATAATTTTCCTTGGTGTTTTAATTCTATTTTGGAAATAAATTTGAGGAGGATTTATGAAAGATTTCTTAGAAGAATATGGAGGAATGGTAGTTGGATTAATAGGTGCAATAATAATTATTGTTGCACTTATTTCTATGACTTTTGGTTCCGGCAAGTCGGGATTTAATGGATCTTTTGGAAGAAAAATAATTTCAATATTAGATCAATCAGTATAATTTTTGATTTTCAGAAAGGAGGAGACTATGCAAGAATTTATAAATCAATATGGTAAAACAGTTGTAACTTATACCTTATTTGCAATTTTAATAGCAATTTTAATAGGTGGAAGTGTATTTGGATTGAAAGGCCTCTTGTATGTCCAAGGTGAAAAAGCTGATGAAGCTGCATATATTGAAGAATATCAGACAGATGAAGATGGAAAAATTAAAACGGATGAAAATGGCAATAAAATAAAACAAAATAATGATGTTAAATATATAACGGATGCAAATGGTCAGACAATTGCGATTGCTGACACAGATGACTTTGCAGATAATTTAGATTCTGCTTTAAACAAATACAGTAATTTATCTATTAATACAAAAACATCATCATTTGCTGATAGTAATAGCTTATCTTTTGGAGAAGAAAACAGCATTTTTAATGGGACAATTGATATAAATAATCGAAGATATAATATAGGAAAAGAGTTTAATGAAAATACTGATACAGTTGGCTCTACAATAATAATTAATTACATTAAATGCAGAAATTTGTATAACGAAAATGATGTAAATAATACAATTTTAGTAACAGACTCCGCAAGGTCTGAAAACCTATTATTAGATAACAACGTAAATGATAAATATAATGGTTACACATATATAAAAAGAGATACAACGGATTCAAATAATGATGAAATATTATTATATAAAATAAATGAAAATAATAATTATGAATTGATATTTAAAAAATATGGTTTATTTTATATAAACACAACAATTAATCTTAAAAGTAACGAAGGGAATATTTCTTTTAATAAGACATTCTCTGTTTATGTTTGTCCTAGTATTAATTAAAAAATTTGGAGGATTTTTTATGAAGCATATTATATATGGTTTTGGCGGTACATTATTAGCAATTATATTAATTATTACAACGGTAACTATAAGTGGAAAAATGACACGAAAAAAGGAAATTACTACATCACTTACATCAGCATTAGATCAATCAATTCAAAC
>OIEM01000024.1_pt1 | contig 97909 bp, 106 predicted proteins | sample 1581761 | NCBI WGS metagenome assembly OIEM01 (sample SAMN01760978, study PRJEB22395) | human gut metagenome | reverse complement strand
GACAAGCAAGGTATATTACTTGCCATTATATAAAAATATGGGAGAGCTTTCGCAGAATATTCAGGTGGTAAAGGCAGCTCCTGTTGAAATAATTGGAAATGAAAGAGTAAATACGCTTAAAACAAGCAATGGAGCAATAAATGTGGAGGGTGTATTTATTATTAGAGAAAGTGTACTTCCATCTCAGCTTATAGGTGGACTTAAGATGAAGGAAAATCACATAGAGGTTAATATGCAGATGGAAACAAATATAGAGGGACTATTTGCCTGCGGAGATATTACCGGCACTCCTTATCAGTATATAAAGGCAGCAGGACAGGGAAATGTAGCAGCCTTATCAGCAGTTAAATATCTGGAACGGATAAAAAAGTCCCAGGGGTTAAAGGCCAGAATGTAAAAATTAATCATAAAAAGCTGTAAAATGGTAGAAAAAACCGTTAAAATAAAGTATGATTAAATGGTTATCTATACAAAGAAAGGAAATAGTGATGAAATTGAAAAAGAAATTAAATCTACTGCTTTTTTTAGTCATTGGAATGTTGTCGCTTGTATTAGTGGCGTGTTCAGATACTAAAAAAGCTGAAAATGTAGATGCTTCAACAGGAAAGATTGAAGGGGTAGACGATTTAGCGGGCAGGAGAATTGGTGTACAGCTTGGCACAACAGGAGCTACATATGCTGCCGATTTAGAAGAAGATGGAAGTGGAACAACTGTTACCAGATTTAATACTGGTGCAGACGCTATTCAGGCATTGAAGCAAAATAAAATTGACTGTGTTATTATTGATGAACAGCCAGCGCTGGCATTTATCGAAAAAAATCCAGAGTTAAAAATATTAGAGGAAGAATTTACTACAGAGGAATATGCTATTGGCATTGCAAAGGGCAATACAGAGCTTAGAGATAGTATAAATGAAGCCTTAAGCCAGTTAAAAACAGATGGAACATTAGATAAGATTATTTCAAATTATATTGGTGATGGTACAAAGGGTAAGTATCAGTATGAGCCAGACAAAACCCTCTCAAGAAAAAATGGTACATTGGTTATTGCTACAAATGCTACCTTCCCTCCTTATGAATATTACGAGGGTGGTGATATTGTTGGTATAGACGTAGATATTGCCAATGCAATAGCTGACAAATTAGATATGTCACTTGAAATAAAGGATATAGATTTTGGAGCAATAATTGTTGCAATTCAGACAGGAAAGGCTGATATAGGTCTTGCTGGAATGACAGTAACAGAGGACAGATTAAAGAACATTGACTTTACTGACGGCTATACAACATCTACACAGGTCATAGTTGTAAATACAGGAGAAGATGTTAAGGGTCAGTCCTTTAGCGAAAAATTCCATCAGGTGTTTATTGAAAAGGGCAGATGGGAATACATTCCAAAGGGACTTCTTAATACTGTAATTATTACTGTATTTGCGGGAATTATTGGTATTGTAATTGGCTTTATATTTGCTATTATCCGTGTAGCACATGATAGAAATGACGAAAAACATACAATGATAAAAATACTTAATGGTTTTGTAAAGCTTTATCTTACTATATTCAGAGGAACGCCAGTAATGGTACAGCTTCTCATTATGTATTATGTAGTATTTGCAAAGGTACAGATTGGACCAATATATGTAGCAATACTTGCCTTTGGACTTAATTCAGCAGCGTATGTTGCAGAAGCAGTAAGAGCTGGTATTATGTCAGTTGAAATTGGACAGTTTGAGGCGGGCAGAAGCTTAGGCTTTACATATGCACAGACCATGCGGCATATTGTAATGCCACAGGCTGTTAAGAATTCTCTTCCAACAATGTGTAATGAATTTATTGCCTTACTTAAGGAAAGCTCAATCGTTGGTTATATTGGACTTGTGGATTTAACAAAGGCAGGCGATATTATTAGAAGTGATACATATGAGGCTATGCTCCCACTTATTGCTGTTGCTTTAGTTTATTTAGTAATAGTAATGCTTATGACCTATGGAGTAGGTAGATTGGAAAGGAGATTAAAGAAAGATGCAAGATAGAGAGCTGCTTATTGAGATAAAGGACCTTTGCAAGTCCTATAAGGACCATATAGTTCTTAAAAATATAAATACAAAAATATATAAGGGCGAGGTAATTGCCATTATTGGACCAAGTGGCTGTGGAAAATCGACATTTTTGCGTTCTATTAATTTATTAGAAAAGCCTGAGTCCGGAGCTATTATTTTTGAAGGAACAGATATATTAGATAAAAAAACAGACATTAATAAAGTAAGACAAAAAATAGGAATGGTATTCCAGCAGTTTAATCTTTTCCCTAATATGTCTGTTAAAGAAAATATTATGCTGGCACCTATGAAATTAAAGGGTATGAGCAAGGAGGAGGCAGGTAAAAGGGCAGAGGAGCTTTTAGACAGAGTTGGACTTTTAGACAAAAAGGATGCAAACCCTGCTAATTTATCAGGAGGACAAAAGCAGCGTATTGCTATAGCAAGAACTATGGCTATGAATCCTGATGTTATTTTGTTTGATGAGCCTACATCAGCCCTTGACCCAGAAATGGTCGGCGAGGTTTTAAACATTATGAAGGAATTAGCAAGGGAAGGAATGACAATGATTATTGTTACTCACGAAATGGGCTTTGCAAGAGATGTTGCAAACAGAGTTATTTTTATAGACGAGAACAATATTCAAGAGGATAGTGAGCCAAAGGAATTTTTTGAAAATCCTAAAAATGAAAGATTAAAGGAATTTTTATCTAAAGTAAGATAGAATATGAATAATAAAGGCTTAGTGTACTGGAATACTGCGGGAAAAAAATAGAAATTTGTCAAAAATGTATAGTTGAAAAATAGTATATACATATGGTATATTAGTACTGAAATGTTCAGCTGTGAAAACACAATTTTCATAAAGGCTGCCTGAGTTATTGGTAGAAAATAAAACCAAATATTACAAAAGATATATTATACAAATAGACAAGGGGCTTTGCCCCTTGATTTTTTATGAAGAAATGCCCACAATGAAAATGGTGTTTACATGATTTTTATTAGAAGGACTTTGGTGGCTATGTAGTAAGTAGATACCCTGCGAGGATAATATACAGTCTTTTAGAGGAGAAGGTTGATGTTTAAAACGATTTTATCAAATTTTCATTTAGAAAAAATATTTTGGATAATAAAAACAAAGCTGCTTTATATGATTATGGCAGCAGCTATTATGGCGGCAGGTGTAGGAGCATATGCAAGTCTTACCAGTTCGTCTACATATCTGGCTGAAATATCCTTCTATGCCTATAGTAATCCTGATTATATCGACACAGATATTAGCCAGAGTGCAGGTGAAGTAACACAGGCTAAAAATCTTTTGGAAAGTTATATGCAGATTATTGCCAGTGACAACTTTTTAAATAAAGTAATAGATTCCTTAGATTATGATGTCACCACAAGTTATCTTCGTGCAAGGATAGGCGCTTCTGCAGTAGGAAATACAGCAGTTTTTGTAGTAGATGTATACAACGAGGATCCTTTATTTGCAATGGAGGTGGCTAATGCTATTGGAGAGCTGGCACCGGCAGAGGTTATTAGAATTGTAAAGGCTGGTGGTATTGAGATTTTAGATGAAGCAAAGCTGCCAACCACACCATATGCGTCAACAAATGTAATTAAGCTTTCTATTATAGGTGGAGCCTTAGGTTTTATTCTTTCGTGCATGTTCTTCATGATAAAAGGCTTGTTAGATACAACTATTAGAAGAAAATATGAAATAGAGGATTTGTTTACAATACCGATTTTAGGCTCAGTACCAAATATGGAGCCGGCTAAAAAGGGAGAAAAGGCAGACACCTTATTAAACGATGACAGCCCATTTGCAGTAAAAGAGGCATATAGAGAGATTAGAGCAGGAATAGTATATGTTACTAAGGGCAAAAAATGTCCTGTTTTTGCAATTACCAGTGCTGATATGCACGAGGGAAAAACACTCTCAACCTTAAATATAGCAAATTCCTTTGCCAGAATAGGCAAAAAGGTATTGGTTATTGATGCAGATATGAGAAAAAGCTATATTGAAAAAATACTTGGAATTAAAAACGAAAACAAAAATGGACTTAGCAAATACCTGGCAGCTATTACCGAGGAACTATTTGTTGTACACCAAAATGACAATTTTGATATAATACCAGCCGGAGAGTATCCTCCTAATCCAGCCGAATTATTAGTAAGCGACAGGTGGAAGGAGCTTTTAATGGCAAGTAAAGAGATTTACGATATGATATTTATTGATTTGCCGCCAGTAGGTATTGTTTCAGATGCACTTGCAGTAGTAAATGATGTAAATTCATATATTTTAGTTGTTAGAGAAAAGGTAACAAAGTTTGACCGAGAGGAAATGATAGTTAGAAAACTTGAGGCAGTAGGTGCTAATATCTCAGGTTTTATATACAATGCAATTTCAATTAAATCACCAGATTATAATTACAAGGAATATGGAAGAGATTATAAATATTGATTTTCATGCACATATACTGCCGGGAGCAGATCACGGGTGTGACAATGAAAATATGTGCTTAAAGCAATTAGAGCTGGCAAAGAAATACAAAATAGATATGATAGTGGCAACACCACATTTTTATCCAAACATAGATACAGTAAAAAGCTTTTTGAACAGACGCAGCATTGCCTACGAGAAGCTTAAAAAGGTGTATACCCCTGCTTTGCCACAGGTTTTACTGGGGGCAGAGGTGCTTGTCTGTAACAATATGGATAAAATGGATGACCTTGACAGGCTTTGCATAGAAGGCACAGATACAATTTTAGTAGAAATGCCGCTTGAAAAACATTGGGATAAAAGATTAATAGAAACTGTAATCAATATAAAACAGGTGCGAGGGCTGAATGTAGTATTAGCACATATAGACAGATATAATCCCACAGAGGTTAAAAAGCTGACAGATATGGATATAGCTGTCCAGATAAATGCAATAGCTTTGTTTAAATTGAAAACTAAGGCTAAATGTAAATATTATTTTGAAAATTGTAAAGTAGTAGCCTTGGGAAGCGATATACATAAGCTCTCTGACAGCTACAAATATTTGTACAAGGCTATAAAAAAGCAGGAGAAAAATGAAAGCTTCATAATGAAAAGGACAAATGCAATTATTGCTAAAAAAGCATAAAATAGGAGATTTGTATGTTCAAAGTAAGTGTTATTGTGCCGGTATACAATACAAGAAAATATTTAAGAGAATGTTTAAGGTCTTTGGAAAAGCAGACTATTGACAGTATAGAGATAATTATGGTAAATGACGGCTCTACAGATGAATCTATTACTATTATGGAGGAGTTTGTAAGAAAGTACCCGGACAGATTTGTTCTAATCAATAAGGAGAATGGTGGACAGGCAACTGCAAGAAATATGGGCATACTGGAAAGTCATGGAGAATACATAGGCTTTGTAGACTCTGATGATAAGGTAGACAAAAATATGTTCCAGAAAATGTATCAGGCAGCAAGTTGTGGCGGCTATGACTATGTAGAATGTCATTATCATTATGTAGAAGAGGAAAAGGACGGTTCACTAAAGGAATTAGAAACCAGAGGAAATATCAGAGCCTACAAAAACAAAAAGGATATGTTTATAGATCCACAGGTGTCACCCTGGAACAAGCTATACAAAAGGGAATTGCTCATTGACAATGAAATAAAATTCCCAGAGGGTGTTATATATGAGGACACATCCTTTTTTATAAAATCGATTCCGTACATAAATAAGGCGAGATACTTAGATGAAAAGCTGGTTTATTACTATTTGCATAGTAATTCCACTATGAATAAAAATAAAAGTGTAAAGGTTGCAGATATATTTAAGGTATTAGAGGATTATCTGAAATTTTATAAGGATAGGGAATTATATGATGAATATAAGGAGGAACTGGAGTATTTTACAACTAAAATAATACTATGTAGCTCTCTCAGCCGTATAGGCAGAGTTACTGATAAAAAACTAAAAAAACAGCTATTAGATAAATCCTTTAAATTTATTAATGAGTGGTTCCCGGATTATAAAAATAACAAATATTATACTGGTAAAATAGGAAAATATATCAGAATAGTCAACAGAAGAAATAGCAGTATTATAAGTACAGTTCTAGGAAAAGTTATGAAAGGATAAATTATGAAAATATCAGTAGCTATGGCAACCTATAATGGTGCAGATTTTATAACAGAACAGTTACAATCTATTTTAAATCAGACAAAACAGGTTGATGAAGTGATTATATGTGATGACAGGTCAAGTGATAATACAGTAGAGGTAATAGAAAAATTTGTAGCTGACAATAACTGTGCTGATAAAATAAAAATATGGGTTAATGAAAAAAACTTAGGATATGCTTCTAATTTCATAAAGGCATTAAGAAAAACCACAGGTGCTTATGTGTTTTTCTGTGATCAGGATGATATATGGATAGAAAACAGAGTTGAAAAAATGCTTGAAAAGATGGAGGAAAATCCGTCAATTATGCTATTAGGCTCAGAATTTACCTCGTTTAGCAGCAGTAGTGATGCACCTAGTGTTCCAAAATGGGAGCAGAAAATGTATACTAATGACCAAAGTATAGAAAGGCTTTCCTTCAGCCCTGAAAATATATTTATTGGAGCACAGGGCTGTACAATGTGTATGCGAAGGGATTTTCTTAATATAATAGATAAATATTGGTATGAGGGCTGGGCACACGATGAGTATGTGTGGAAACTGGCACTATGCTTAGATGGACTGTATATGTACCATAGCTACACCTTAAAGCGTAGATTACACTCAAATAATGTTACTATGCGTAAAATGAGAGATGTAAAAAAGAGAATTATATTTTTAGAGGAACTTTTAAAAAGTCATAAGCAGACCTATCAATTTGCAAAGGACATAGGACTTTCCAAAGACAAGCTTAAGCTTTTAGAGCGTAATATAAAAGCCACCAATTTACGAATAGAATTACTGAGAGATAAAAAATATTTTAATACCATAAAATTATTATTTGGATATTTTAATTGTTATCATAAATCACGCTCAATATTAGTCGAATTAAAAATGGCGATTAAGGAATAAAACTTATGAAGGAAATTAATTCTACAAGTAAATATATAAAACCAGCCAGAGAAAATAAAATATTTTATGCTGCAAGTGTAGTATTTTTGTTTTCTCTGTTTGTATTGCCTCAATACTTTGGAATACCATTTCCAATGTTTGATTTTACTATGCTTAGAATTATGATTATTGTGCTGCTTTTAATGATTTTAGGAGATAGAGATAGGAAAAATGATTTTGTAAAGGTAATTACAAATTACAAATACTCTTTAGTATTAGTTCCATATTTAATAGTAATTGGTTATACAATGGTTTTAAGAGTAGATATAAACGCATTCTTAAATCCATTTTTGGAAATAGTGGCAATGTATCTTTTAATATATATTGTGAAATATTCACTGGGACTAGAAAAGACAATAAGCCTGATAGTGGGCTTTACATATGTTATCGCCATATTAGGTATGGTTGAGTTTGTAATGGGACGCTCGCCCTTCTCTTATTTAGAAACAATATCTGGAATATATACAGGTCAGTTTATTCGTTCAGGTCATTATAGAATAATGGGACCTTGTAATCATTCATTAGGCTATGGCTTAATGTTGGTAGCCATTACCCCGATTTCCTGTATAGATATAAAAGAAAAAAGTGTAAATATATTAAAGCATCCAATGCTTATGATATTGCTTCTTGCCAATGTATTTTTTACAGGCTCCCGCTCTACACTTAGTGTGTTTGTGGTAGAGATTTTTTTACTATTTTTATTTTCAAGCAATATAGTAAAAAAGAAGGCAATACTAATCTTTGGAATTGTGCTGTCTGTGGTGGCAGTTTATGTTATAGCATTTAATCAGACCTCGGTGGCACAATATATTATGCTACAGATAACAACTATATTAGATGAAATATTTGGAACAGAACTGTCAGTTCAATATGGTGCAAGCACAGCTGCACTATCCAGCAGCTCCAACTACCGGGATCAGCTTATGAGTATTTTTACCTTGGACTGGTTAAATCCATTTTTGGGAATAGGCAGAAAAAGAGCCTTTGCCAGTGAAATTAATGGTTCTTACATACATTCAGTAGACAGCTTTTACATTGCAGAATACATTAGATATGCTTATCCAGGTTTGTTTACCTATATTATGTACTTAGGATATTTTATAATCGGAATGGTAAGAAGATTTAAAAGTGAGGGTGGAGGTATTCACAAGGGACTTTTTGCAGCAGTTGTCTGTTATCTGATAAATTTATATTGGGTGGATTCTTTACAGACCCTCAAATATTTATATATAATTTTTGTAATCTACATTGTTTTTGTAGGTGATGAAGAAAAGCTTAAGTCCTTTAAGCTTGAAAGAAACAAGACTGCCTCAAGGTATATTAAGAAAAGATTTGATTAACGATGGAGGATAGGTAAAAATGGATAATGAATATAAAGTTAGTATAGTAGTGCCTGTATATAATGCAGCCAAATATATTGGCAGGTGTATAGAAAGCATACTGAACCAGACTTATACAAATATAGAATTAATAATTGTAAATGACGGAAGTAAGGACAACTCCCTGCAAATAATAGAAGCTTATGCTAAAAAGGATAATAGAATAAAATGTATTAACAGAGAAAATTCAGGAGTAAGTGCTACCAGAAATGCCGGCATTAACAACGCCACAGGCAAATACATAATGTTTGTAGATGCAGATGATACAATAAATAAGGATACTGTAAAGGACAATGTTAAGTATATAGTAGATAACAGTGCAGATATTGTTATTTGTGGTTTTTATTATCATGTTACAGATGAAAAAATAACAAAGGAAAATCCTATTGAAGAAAGCTTTACAGGCTCTACAGAGGAATTTGCCCGACTTTGGTACACGAAGCTATTAAAGGCAGAAATTATTAATCCACCCTGGAATAAACTTATAAGACTTGATATTATTAGAAAAAATAGTATATTTTTTGACGAAAGATATTCTATATGTGAGGATATGGCTTTTTCTATAGATGTTATCAGACATAGTGAGAAAGTTGTGCTAAATAGCAAAATATACTATAATTACTTCGTTAAAAGCACAGGCTCTCTTGTATTTAAGTTTTATGACAATTATTTTGAAGCCTTGTCAAATTATTATAAAAAGTCTTTGGCATTTTGCAATATGCACACGGAAAATGAGAGCAATCTAAAAGAAGTAGATACAGTATATGCCAATTTGACTATTATGTATATAAAGCTGATTTGCAACAATAAGGCTTTCACCTATAAAGAAAAAAAATCAAGAATGAAAAACATTTTTGAAAATAAAAATTTTATAAAGGCTATGAATAATGGCAATTTAAATAAGAAAAAGAAGCTTATAAGATTGTTTATCAACAACAGATGGTATGGTATTATTAATTTGTTTTACAAGTTAAGATAGTACTGGCAAAGAGAGGTTTATTATGAGTAAATTATCTAAAATTGCAAATAAGGCAGCAGATGGTATGCTTATTGATGCGTTTACTGATAACATTATGAAAAAAACCAGATATAAAGATGAAAAGCTGCAGCCACTATATAATACAATGATTTCACAAAAACATCGTATGCTGTATTACAAAAAGCTGAAGAAGAAGCTGTTTAATAAATGTATTGCTAATAGATATTGGGAGAACCTTGAAAAAAAGGTAAATAAAGATAGGATATGGGTATGCTGGCTGGACGGAATGGAAAAGGCACCAGATATTGTTAAAAGCTGTTATAGATCCTTGGAAAATCATATTCCTGCAAAGAATATTACAGTAATTACCAAAAGCAATTTTAGTGAATTTGTAGAGCTACCAGAGGATATTATTAAAAAGTGGCAGGCAGGAATTATCGGGCCGGCACATTTTAGTGACATTTTACGGACAGAAATATTGATTAAATATGGTGGATACTGGATTGACTCGACTGTATACTGTACGGATTCGTCTATTTTGCAGTATATAGATAAACAGCCATTATTTATGTACAGCTTTTATTATTTTGGCTTTAATCCTGAAATAATGGAGGCAAATAACTGGTTTATATATAGCACTACAAATAACAATATTCTTTGTTTAATGAGAGAATTATTATATGCTTACTGGAGGACTTATGACAGGGCAGTAAACTACTTTTTTTACCATATACTGCTTTCTATGGCTATTGATTATTACAGAGAGGAATATGATAAAATGCCTATAGTAAGTCAGGTTGATTCACATATATTAGCTACTTACATATTTGATGATTTTGATAAGGATAAGCTTCAGATTCTTTGCAAATCCACAGGCTTTCACAAGCTAAGCACAAGATTTGACTTAAAAAAGAAAAAGGGAAATGATACATTTTATGATATGATTATAACTAATAGACTGTAGGAAGCTTGCTTTAGTGGCAACAAGACAAACTGATACTATTAGTTTAAAAAGAAAGGTAAATTTATGAAAGACAATAACATCAATTCTATACCAAAGATAATACATTATTGTTGGTTTGGGGGAAAGCCTATACCGGACTCCTTACAAAAGTGCATTGATTCCTGGGAAAAATTAGAGGGCTATACGATTATGCGCTGGGACGAAAGTAATTGCAGCTTTGATGAAAATGAGTTTGTTAGAAAAACCTATGCAGAGAAACAGTTGGGCTTTATTGGTGATTATTATAGACTAAAGGCTGTATATGAGTATGGTGGAATATATCTGGATACAGATGTAAAGGTTTATAAATCCTTTGACCCGCTCTTGCAGCATCAGGCATTTCTTAATTTTATATTTGATTGCTCGGTAGGCTCTGCAATTATTGGAGCAAGACCTAAAAATCCATTAATAAAAGCATTATTAGATATGTATGATGCTACGGTATTTGGAAAAAATGACAATGGAGAAATTTTTAGATGGGATAAGGATAAGCTGATAGTTGACGGATATGCAACCAGTAACTATTATTATACCTATTATATTTTAAAGCATTATAAAAATTTCAAACTTAATAATAAATATCAGGATATGGGGGATTTTGTTATTTATCCAAAGGAGCTTTTTGAAATTGGCTCTCTTAGAGGAAAACACTATGCACTTCATTTATGTGCAGGTGAATGGAGAATAAAAACTGATGAAAAGGGAGGCTTTAAAAACTGGGTAAAGCGTACTATTGCAAAGTCACCAAAGCTATTTGACAAAGTGCAGATTATTGTAAGAAAAAGAAGATATAACAAGTTGAAAAAAGAGATACCATTTTATCAATGTTATCTTGACCAAAAAGCAAACAGACCTATAAAGCTTTAGACAGGAGAAAAAAGTGTCACAATTTATTGATAGTTTTTTATACAATATAAGAAAAGAATTTCATAATGTAGATGTATCACAGCTTATTATTTATATGATAATTATAGCAGTTATTGTGCATATAGGTATCTTTTTATATACAGGCAAAAAGAAACAGAAAATAAATATTAGTACTGAAATTATGATTATATTACTTATGTGGTATATAGGACTGGTGGCAGGTGTGACATATTTTAACCGACAGCCGGGAAGTGTAGGCAAGGTATTCCAGACAAAGTTTTTGTGGTGGGAGGATAATATGGACCAGAATGTGACTAATGTGTTGAATATTATATTATTTGTCCCATTTGGTATGCTTATATGGTCCTTAAAGGGAAAGACCAGAGCTTTTAACAAGATAATTGTGATTATTTGCAGCAGCTTTTTGTTTGGACTTATTATTGAAGAAATGAAATATGTAACACAAAGAGGTTACTTTGAGGTAGACAATATAGAAGGAAATATTATTGGAGCTTTAATGGGTGCATTTATTTTATATTTAACCGGTTTAATATTCAGGAAGGAAGAAGGTACTGACAGTGAAGAAATCAGAGAAAAATAGTGGTATGTATAAAAAATTATCTAAAAAAGATACGCTGATAATAGCTGTCAGTATTGTGGCATTAATAGTATTGTCTGCTGTTATAATATACTCAAAAAATGAGGAGAACAAAAAACAGGAGCAGTTAGATGATATAAATAAGCAAATATCAGCAGATGGAGATAAATATTATGTAGATGAAGCCTTAGGGTCTTTAGTTATAAATGAAGTAAACCAAAAAGGATATGTAGAGCTGTACAATTCTGGAAATAAGTCTATTGACATTTCCTTTACAAAATTATATATAGACGGCTCTTTAAAATATACAACACCTGCAAACACTACCCTTGACAGCAAACAGTTTTATGTAATAGAAACTGATGAGGTCTTAGGGGAAAAACAGTGCTTGGTATCTGTAAATAATCAGGAACATAAGTGCATAACACAGCTTATACTGCCAAAGCTTTCTGAAAATGAAAGCTTTGGACGAAAAAGTGACGCAGGAACTACAGTTCTATTTATGACCGGCACAAAGGGAGAAAGTAATACAAATGCAACCATTAACAATAAAGATGAGCTTATGTTTTCTGTTCCCGGTGGCTTTTATGAGTCGGCAGTTAATGTAGAACTATTGGCTAAGGAAAATACAAAAATCTATTATACAACAGACGGAACAGAGCCTACAACAGAGTCAAAGCTGTATGAGGGCCCTATAAAAATCACTAATAAAAGTGGCTCTAATTATGAATATGCAGGAATTTTAGGCACCTCCTTAGGCAATAGATTTGTGCCAGCCAGCATAAATATTGGAACGGTTATTAAAGCAATGGCAGTATATCCATCAGGTAAAAAAAGTGAGATTTTAACTGAGTCTTACTTTGTAGGCTTTGGCTTTGGCAAGTCCTATGCCAATATACCAGTTATTTCAATAACTATGAATGAAGAGGATTTGTTTAATTACTTTACAGGAATATATGTTTTAGGTAGAAGCTACGAGGATGCGGCTGCACTGGGCAAGTCGGTAGAAAATGCTGGAAACTTTTATAATGGCTGGGTAAAAACTGCATATCTGGAATATTTTGAGCCTAATAAGCAAAAATCCTATGGCGGCAAAATAAATATTAGTGTGCTTACAGATTATTCTGTTGGCTCAAATCAAAAGAGCTTTTTAATAAATGGAAAAGACTATATTGCCTCAAAAGGCTCCTCGCTTTATTCTTACCTAAATGGAGCAAGCTCTCAGTTTAGACTTACAACAAATAAGCGGGATAACAACTATAAAATCAGAGAGTATATTGTGAAACAGCTTTTGGAAAATACCTCTGTGGCAGCACAAAATATTAACCCTTGCACCCTGTTTATTAATGGAGAATATTGGGGTGGATATATGCTGGTGGAAAATATTGACAAGGAATTTATAAAGGAAAAGTACGGAATTGATAATGATATTGTAGTAGCTTACAATGGAAATTCAAAATTAAATGGTGATGATGCCTACTCAATTCAGAAATTATATAAGTTTGTAGAACAGAAGGATTTAAGCGATGACAATAATTATAACAAGGTAGAAGAAATGATGGATATTCAAAGTTATCTGGATTATTATTGTGTCAATATTTTCTTAGCAAATACAGATTTTGGTTACGAGGAGGTGGCTGCATGGAAAACTGCCACTAAAACAGGTGATGGTTATAATGATGGCAGGTGGAGATGGATTATAGGAAAAATGGATAATACTATGAACAATGCTGCCATTGGAAATTATTCCACCTCTAGTATTGATACATATTTACAGTCTGGTGTTATGAATGATGATTTGTTCTGGAGTTTAATGAAAAATAAGAAATTTAGAAATCAACTAAGGACAACGATGGAAAAGTTTGTAAATGATGTTTTTGATTATACAGAGGTGGAGAAGGTAATTGATAATACAGCAGCACTTATGGAAAAATTTACTATCAGCAGCATTAATAGATTTGCAGGAAATGTTTCTGATGATTTTTACAGCAGCGAGGTAGAAAAAATTAAAGCCTTCTTTGAAGAAAGAGGAGAATATGCCTTGTTTTATACTGATGAGATTATAGAAAAAGGGACAGCTGTATATGGAGGGGCTTATGAGAAGTCAAAAAAGGATAATAAAGAAACCACTAAAGGCAATGAAGAATAATGGAGCAAATACCATGCAAGTAATGAGCTATTTGTCAGAGCTTATAAATGCTGAAATTGACAATAGAACGCCAGAAAAAATTCCAGAAAACATTACAATAAATCAGCTATATGAAATTGCAGCCATGTCACAAATGCAGGGAATTATATTTTCTTCATTAATGAGGCTGGATTTGTCAACAGAATACAATGAAAAGATTAAACAGCTTGTAATGAGCAGTGCAATGAAGTCGTTGGCACAGCTTAGCCTGATAAAGGAAATGTCTAAAAGGCTTGAGGAAAATAAAATTAGTCATCAGGTTTTAAAGGGAGCTGTTCTTAAAGGCGTGTACAATAATCCTGTTTATAGAGAAATGGGAGATATTGACATTATGATATATGGAGAGGATATTAAAAGAGCTGAAAAAATAGCCCTGCAGTTGGGCTTTGAGCTAAAGGAGGTAGTTGGCCATCATGCAATATATGTAAAAAAACCATATTTGGTTATGGAGATACATTGGACATTATTTGATAAGCAGGTGGACAAAAATCAATACCTGTATTACAAGAATTCCTTTAGGGCAAAGCTTTCAGAGGGTAAAAGCTATACATATGAGTTTGAAAAAGAGGATTTTTATGTGTATATGGTTTCCCATATTGCAAAGCATTTTTACGAAACCGGCTGTGGTATTAGAAATCTTTTAGACATTTATGTATATTTAGAAAAATATAAAAATGAAATTGATACAGATGTAATTGAAGGGGAATTATCAAAGCTAGGTTTAGTAGATTTTGAAAAGCATATAAAGAAGCTGGCATATATTTGGATACTAAAAGAGGAATGTCCTAAGTTTTATTTAGATTTATTTGACTATATGTTGGATTGTGGAATATACGGCAAGGGAGAAAATGGTGTATGGGGACAGTTAGCAAAGGAAAGCAGGATAAACAATAACAGTATAGATGAAAAAAATATTAAGAGAATATATTGGTTTCCATCCAGAGAAAGAATGAAGGAACAATATCCTTGGGTGGAAAAAAGTATATTACTATTGCCTATAGCATGGCTGATAAGAATTGTTAAAGGTATTACAAAAAAAGAAAGAATTAGGCGCTACAAGGCTATAGCAAAGGATTCTTCTAAGCAGATGGAGAAAATGCTCACTATATACGAAACACTAAATCTAAAATTTAGAAGATAATAAGACGGGCATTGCAGGCCATTTAATATTAAAAGAATATGAGGAAAACATATGAGCAGTAGAATAAAAAACTCAGTAAACAATATGATAAGTGGATTTGTATATCAGGCACTTTCATTGATTTTAAGCTTTGTATCAAGAACGGTGTTTATTCATACCTTAGGCAGCGAATATTTAGGTCTTAACGGAATTTTTTCTGATGTTTTAACATTACTTTCAATGGCTGACTTAGGCTTTAATACAGCTATGGCATATACCTTTTATAAGCCTCTTGCAAATAATGACCAACAAAAGCTTACTTCCTTGGTGGCATTTTACAAGAAAGTATATAATGTTATAGCCATTGCTGTTACAGTGCTTGGAGTTTTATGTATTCCATTTCTTAAGCTTATTGTAAATACAGAAAAGGATATACCAAATCTTACAATATACTATCTTTTTTCACTGGCAGGAGTAGTTATTTCATATCTGTATGTGTATAAAACTACAATTATTACAGCAGACCAGAAAAACTATGTGGTAGTTAAAATAAATATTTACACCAGCCTGATTAAAACTATTTTGCAGATAGGTGTATTGTATTTGTTTAAAAACTATATATTATACTTAGCTATAGGCGTTATTGTCCAGTATATAAACAATATTATTGCTTCTAAAAAGGCTGAAAAAATGTATCCATACATCAAGGATGTGTCTAATACCGAGAAAATAGATAAAGAGGTTTCAAGAAGTATATGGAAGAATATGAAGTCGGTATTTATCTATAAATTTAGTGGGACTATGTTTAATGCTACTGACAATATTATAATTTCTGTGCTGATAGGTACATCAACGGTTGGTGTTTACTCTAATTACCTTATGGTAAGCTCAAAGCTTTTATTAGTGGCACAAATTATCTTTTCGGCATTAACTGCAAGTATTGGCAATGTAATTGTAAAGGAAACTCCAGAAAAAAGATATGAGGTGTTTAGTGCTATGCAGTCAGCCAGCTTCATTTTTTGCGGAATAATCACAAGTGCCTTTTGTATATTATCAAATGATTTAGTGGAGGTATGGCTGGGCAGCAGCTTTAAGCTTTCTGATATTACTATTGTAGCAATAACCTTAAATACTTATTTGGGCTGTGTTTTACACCCACTCTGGATTTATAGGGATGCTACAGGTATTTATATGAAAACAAAATATGTAATGCTTGTAGGAGCAGCCCTAAATATTGTATTATCCTTATTACTAGGATATTTTATAGGACTGCCGGGAATAATTTTTGCGTCAGCGATTTCAAGACTTACAACATATTTCTGGTATGAGCCAAAGCTGTTGTTTAAGGAATATTTTAAACACAAGGTAATGCCGTACTATTTATCACTGCTGGGAAATATATGCTTGGTTGCAGCAACTATATTTTTAATGAACCTTTTAACAAAGGGCATGGTAGTCAATTCTTGGCCAACGCTGATTTTAAAGGGTGTAGTTATTGGAATAGGCTGTGTTGTAATTTTTTGTGGTGTATACTCCAGAACAGAGGGCTTCAAGATTATCTTAAACAAGATAAAAACTATCTTAAAGAGATAAATATAAATATTCAATAAAAATAATATTAATTTTTTGTTGACAAATAAAAATAATGAGCTATAATGAACACAACGATGACAAAGGCGTCATGAGAAATTCTCATGGCGCTTTTTTTATTGTTGTTATCCAAAGCTTTAGTGAATATGCTAGCGTTTATTTTAGCCATTGGATTTGATATTGACTTTCTTGGTAAGGGAAAGCAAGGAAAATGTAAAAATGGAGGAAAAAGCGATGGAAGTATTTAGTGTATGGTTCCTTATCGGAGCAGCTTTAGTATTTTTTATGCAATGTGGCTTCGCAATGGTAGAAACAGGTTTTACCAGAGCAAAGAACGCAGGTAACATTATAATGAAGAACCTTATGGACTTTTGTATAGGTACAGTGGTCTTCGTACTCATTGGTTATAGTTTATTATTAGGAGAAGATGTTGTGGGTCTTATTGGAAAGCCTGGCTTTGACATTTTCTCAAAATACAGTAATTTTGATTTTTCAGCATTTGTATTTAACTTAGTATTCTGTGCTACAACAGCAACAATCGTTTCTGGTGCAATGGCAGAAAGAACAAAATTCCTTTCATACTGTGTTTATTCAGCAGTTATTTCAGCTCTTATCTATCCAATAGAAGCTCATTGGATTTGGGGCGGTGGCTGGTTAGCTCAGTTAGGATTTCATGATTTTGCAGGCTCTACAGCAATTCATATGGTTGGTGGTATTTCAGCTATCATCGGTGCTAAAATGCTTGGACCTAGAATTGGAAAGTTTACAAAGAAAAAAGATGGTTCAATTAAGGTTAATGCTATTCCAGGACATTCATTAACACTTGGTGCATTAGGTGTATTTATTCTTTGGTTTGGCTGGTATGGCTTTAACGGGGCAGCAGCTACAACAGTAGAGGATTTAGGTTCAATCTTCCTTACAACAACTATTGCCCCAGCAGTTGCAACCTTTGTATGTATGGTATTTACATGGTTAAAATATGGTAAGCCGGATGTTTCAATGTGTCTTAACGCATCACTTGCAGGTCTTGTAGCAATTACAGCTCCAAGTGATGTAACAGATGCTTTAGGTGCAACAGTAATCGGTACTGTAGCAGGCTTATTAGTAGTATTTGGTGTATGGTTACTTGATTACAAATTACATATTGATGACCCGGTTGGTGCAGTTGCAGTTCACTTTATGAATGGTATCTGGGGTACTTTTGCAGTAGGTTTATTTGCAACCTCAAGTGCTCCTGGTTATAGTATTGCATTAGCAAATGGTGCAATAAGTGGAGAAGGATTATTATATGGTGGTGGTTTCAAGCAGTTCGGTTTACAGTTGTTAGGTTTTGTAGCAGTTGGTGCCTGGACAGCAGTAACAATTACAATTACCTTCTTTGTAATAAAGAAAACTATCGGCCTTAGAGCATCTGAGGAAGAAGAACTTCAAGGTCTTGATGCAACAGAACATAATCTTCCATCTGCATATGCAGACTTTATGCCAATTACAGCAAATGGATTTGTACCTGTTAAGGCTGCTGAGGAAGAAAGCACAGGCACAAGCGTTGTTCCAACAGAAACAAAGGCATCAAGCGTTGTTGGTGCAAAGCTTTCAAAGGTAACAATTATATGTCAGCAGGGTAAATTTGAAGCCCTTAAGGATGCACTTAATGAAATCGGTGTTACCGGTATAACAGTAACCCAGGTATTAGGCTGTGGTACTCAAAAGGGTGGTCCAAAGCTTTACAGAGGTGTTGAGGTTGAGGTTAAACTTTTGCCAAAATACAAGGTTGAGGTTATTGTAAGCAAGGTTCCTGTTGAAAAGGTTATTGAAACAGCTAGAAAGGTACTTTACACAGGCAATATTGGTGACGGTAAGATATTCTTATATAATGTTGAGGATGTTGTAAAGGTAAGAACTGGTGAAACTGGTTATGACGCTTTACAGGATTAAGTGGATTATTTATAGAAAATAGATATACATATTAATAGGAAGAAAGGACAATATTATGGTTGTAAAAAATCAAAATAATGTCCTTTTTCTGTTTGTTTTTTGTTTTGGATTTTATATTTGTTATATAACTTTTTGTGGGATAAGTAATTTATTTTCTTGTATGCTGATTTACAACTTAAAAGCTGGTAGAAATTTAATAATATATAATACACTATAGGAGTGTAAAAAAGAGGGTATAAGAGGGAAAAAAAGAGTGAAATGTGGAAAAAGTACTAGAAATAATGTAGATACTGTGATATATTAGAAAAAATGGCAGAATGGACTTTGCCTAACAGTGACAAAAATAGAATACGGTTTTTCCAAGGAGGGATTGCCATGGATGGATACAATAGAATAAAGGATTTTCTTATGAAACGAAAAAAAATATTTATAGGTTCTGCTATAGGTGTTGCTTTTTGCACATTTTTTGCAGTTATATTTATTCTTAATGTAAGTAAGGTACAAGCCTTGGAAAGTGTGTCTGTATCTGATACAGAATATCAGCTGCCATCAGATAATTTAGCAGTAGAGCTCAATGTAGTAAGCAATGGAAGATATGTTATTGACGGTGACGGAGTCTTACGAAATGATGTTTCTATTAAGGTTGTTCCAAACTCAGAGAGCGTTGATAATGTTGAAGTTGTTTTAAAGAATGTTCGTATTCAAAACTCAGTAGATGAGCCGGTTATTCAGTTTGAGGCAGCAAAATCCGGAACAGTAACAAATTATACATTATCTATAGAAGGAACCTGTACACTTGAAAACACAAGAGAGAGAGCAAAAAGCCCGATTATTTCTGTACAGGGCGTAAATGCTTCAGTTATTAAATTAGCAGAAAATGTACATACAGCAAGAAATTGTAAGCTGTCAGATTTGTTACAGGAAACAGAGGTTGTGTATGGCTCATCACTTAATATTAAAAATGTAGATGGCACAAATGGTATGCTTACATTAGTTACTTCAAGAAACAGCTATGGTGCTGCTATAGGTGGAGGAGAAGCCAACGCAGATGTAGATTTACACTTAAGTGAAGGAAATCCTAATATTATATTCTCTCCAAATTATCTTTTAAGAGAAGATGGCACAGCTTACAGTACAGTACAAAATGCCTTTGAATATTTAAATGAAAAGTACAATACCAATTATCCTTTGGATGCACAGCTGCCAGTAGGCAAGGAGTTTTTTGTAAGCTCAACTGTCAATGCTGGAAATATTACAATATCAGGTGATATTGAAATTAATATTAAAGGACAGGGCTATGGTGCTGGTATAGGTGGTGGTGGTAGTGCAAACGCAGCTGCAGCCTCCGGCAGAGCAGGAGTAGTTACAATCAATGGTGGTACAATAGCAGTTAATATGTTATCAAATGCACCTTGTATCGGAAGTGGAAGAAACAGTGCAGGTGGAAAAAACAGCAATGGAAATTCCATAATTATAGGTGGTGGCTCTTTATTTTTAAATGCTGCAAATACTCAGTATGACGGAAATATTACAGATGCCTCAGGCAAAAAACTGTATTTGTTCTGTGCAGACTTAACTTCAAATGGAAATACAGGCTTTTCGACAGCTGATTGGACTGACACTATTACCTTAGCAGATAACAAGTATACAAATACATATACAGCAAATATCCAGATGCAAAGCGAATATGCAACTGTTACTGTAGATAGCCTTACTTTTGAATATAAAGGCTATGGACATAAAAATATTTCTTCAGTCGGCATTAACAAAAATGAAGTAGCCAACAAGTTATATTTCTATTTGCCAGCTACACCGATGGCAGAGCTTACTATTTCAGATAGCAGCTACATAAAGCAAAATCAGAGAATGGAGGTATATCAGAATAATGTATTGATTTCTCCTTCAGCTCAGAACAAATATATATTATCAGCAGACCAATATGTAGATGTAAGAGTTTATGATGTTCCAGAGGAGCTAGATGTAGCAAATGTTACAGTTGCAGGTATGACCTATCCTGTTACAAAGCTAAATGATGCAAAGGGCGAATATTATGTAGTGTCCTTTAAAATGCCAGATGTAGCTACTTCGTTGCAGGTTAATTACGCAGGAAATATCCAGATAGTATATCATAACGGTTTTACAGCAACAGATAAAAATATTGACGGACATTCTTATGTTGCACCAACTGCTACTATGTATACCTATGGAACAACTATGTCAGTGCCAGCACCGGGTATTTCAGACCTTACCTTTGACGGCTGGTATGTAACCGGAACTGACAAGCGGGTTTCACAGATTACCTCGGCAGATATATTGGCAGGTGATATTTTAACAGACGGAAAAATAGATTTAACTGCAAAATGGAAATGCAGCGTTACATATATATATTCATATGGAGATAGTGGAGATATAGAGCTTCGTACAGATGAACATACATATGGCGAGCCATATACACTTGACCCTAATTCAAATGCAGTACCTACACCACCAACTATTGAATATTACGATTTTGTTGGCTGGACAGTAAATTCAGACAGATATTCAAAAGAGAATGGAAGAATTTATTATGAAAATTCTCTTACCTCAAACCTTGTTGTAAGAGGCGAATATTCAAAGAACAGGTACTATGTTTACATTGACAAGGAATTTTTCAATGCTACAAATGTAGAACTATTAATGGGCTCAACTACTCTTACCTTTGATAATCAGGAATTTGTAGAAAATGGAGTTACATATTACAGAACCTTAGTAAAGGACGCAGTTTCAAGTGTAACCCTTAGTATTACTGCAAAGCAGGGCTATGAGATTTCTTCAGCAAACTGGAGCGTAAGCATAAGCAATGCCTCTAGTGTAACAGATAGCTGGAGTGACAATTCAGTATCCTATAAAATGGGCTTGGACTCTAAGGATATTTATGTTGTAAATAATAATAGCGCATTTATTCCAAAGGTTTATACTATAACCTTCTATGACGGTGTGGATACTACAACGCCATTTAAAAGCGTTGAATATACTATTGAAAGCTTAAGCTTACCAGCAGAAATATCAAAGATACTTGGTGCTGATGCTATTAACATTAACAATAGATATGACAGATACCATAAGTTTAGTGGCTGGAAGGCAATTACAGCAAAAAATCCTACAGACCCATATGTAACACAAATTGATTCCTTAGGTAATTATATATTTGTAGCTACTTGGGAGGAAACTGAAAAATATCCTATTGATATTACAGTTTATGATGAAGAAACAAAACTACCTAGCAGGTATGTAGGTGCTGTTCCATATTTGTATGACCCGGTCTATGACAGTAAATCACCAATTAATGTGACAGATGAGGTTGATCCAGATAGTGGGGAAACCAGAAAGGTAGTATATGTTATCCCAGGAGATAATGTATATATTGAGTTCGTTGCACTTGATGAGGACGGAAATTACATCTATGAAGATGGTGATTACAAAACTGTTCAAATAGGAAACGGAATAGATTTTGCCCAAATAGGTGATTATCCGGATGATTACACAATCAGATACAGCTATGAGAGCAAGGCACATGAGGATACAACTAAGAAAAATCGTTCGGATAAGAGATATATTACTATTCCAGAGGATGTTTTAGACGGAGCAGCTATTAATGTAGATGTAAGAATTTCTCTTACAAGATTTACAATTCAGTATTGGGATTTAAGAGGATATACTACAAATAATCCAACCTCATATACAATATTTGATGAGTTTGAGTTTGCACCATTAGTTAAAAATGTTGGCTGGAAATTAGTAGTATCTGATGGTGATGATACAAACTATGACGATGTTACAACTGTTGATATTACAGGGGTTGATAAGTGGTCCTTCGGAAATCTTGTGCTAAAGGCTGACTGGCCACAGAATTATATAGGATATTACAATATAAATATTACAGTAGCTGAGTCACAAATGGGAACAGTGAATATAGTTTCACCTAGTGAAGAAGGTTACAAGGAAAGCCAGAGTGTATTTTTACTTGTAAAGCCAGAAAGGGGCTATAAGCTGGTACAGAATTCGCTTACATATGAGCCGGCAGAGACAGCAAGCACTTTTGCTATAAGAAGTATTAGGGAGGCAGCAATGCCTGTAATAATATCTCCTGTTGATGAAAAACTAGGTCTGTATTTGTTGTTAATGCCTGGAAAGGATATTAACATAACAGCACAGTTTGAAATGGAGGTATACAACATCTTCTATGATGAAATGCAGGACGGAGATATAAATAATAATCCGTCTACATATACAGTAAATGATAATATTATTTTGGAAAAGCCTGCTAGAAAGGGCTATAAGTTCTTAGGCTGGAAAGACCAAAATGGAAATCCAATTACTGAAATAAAAAATCAGACTGGCGATATACAGTTGGTTGCTACCTGGAAGGCAGTTGAAGTTGAAACAACCACAAAGGAGGAGATAACAACCTCTAAGGAAAATGAAACAACTACAAAAAAACAGTTTATAGGTGGCAACAGTAATAAGCCAAACAATGGAAGTAACTCAAATAATCCAAATAATGGAAACAATATTAATGGAAATGGTAATGGTTCAGACAATGGTAATTATTGGAATAATAATGGAGGATATGTTCAGACAGGTGACAACACAAATGTAGTAAGGTTAATACTTATACTTGCTTGTGCAGCAGTAGTATTAGTGTTTATTGTGGTGAAAACTAAAAAAAATGATGAAAAATCTGAAGAAGACGAGGATTAGACATGAAAAAGTTAAAAGTATTTAATAGTGCAAAGGTAAGCATTAGCGATGTTATATTAATGGTAGTATTAATTTTATCGGCGATTGGAATGTTTATAATGTCAATGTCAAACTACAGCGACACTTATGATGCAACAGTTGCTTATACTAAGGATAGCTTGTCAGAAAGAACGGTTCAATGCTCTAATGAAATACAGGCACAGTTCGATGAGAAGTTTGCTTTATTAGAGTATATTGCCACATTGCCAGAAATTAATGAAATGAAGTGGACAAACCAGTACAAGTACATAAAAGGTAAGGAAGCTTCTTTAGGCTTTGAACATTTATTTATAATGGACACGACTGGTCATGGATATTATGTTAGGGAAAATACAGTACAGAATCAGTCACGGGAGCAATTTTTTACAGATGTAATGGAAAATGACAAGTTTATTACAGAGCCATTTATGGACTACAACAACAATAAGTCAATAACAACTCTTTGTGTATCAATTTACAAGAATGGACAAAAGGTTGGTGCCCTTTGTGGAGCAATGGATTTACAAAAGGTATATGATTCTGTTGCAAATATGAAAATTGGTGATGGTCTTGCTGCTGTTGTAAATGCAGCAGGAGAATATGTTGCCAGCTCAGATATGACACAGGTACATAGAAAGCTTAATATATTAGATGTATATAGTGACACAAGCAAAAACGATATATCTTTTATTAAGTCTAGTCTGTCAGCAGAAGGAAATGTAACTGGCGAAATTACAATCAATGACAAGCAATACTATGTAGGTGTAACAGCAATAAAAAATTGTTCCTGGAAATTAATACTTACTATTGCAAAGGACGAAACTGGAAGTAATATGTCAAGTATTTTGTATACACAGGTTGCTTCTATAGTTATTCTTTTAGTTATAATTGCAGTTACAGTTAGATTTATTGTAAAGCTTATCAACAAAGAAAGAATGGCATTTGTAGACTCTCTTACAGGCGTTAGCAATAGGGCAAGATGTTCTATTATTCTTGATAAGCTTGAAACCTACAGAAAAGAGTCGGTAATGATTATAAGCTTTGACTTAAATGATTTCAAACAGATTAATGATGAATTTGGTCATAAACAAGGTGATGAAGCTTTAAAGACCTTTGCAAAGGTGCTTGATAAGACCTTTGGTAAGCAAGGCTTTATTGGAAGAATGGGTGGAGATGAGTTTATCGCAATTCTTCTAAATTCATCAAATGAAGAATTTGAAAAGCTTATTACAAATATGAAGGAGCAGGTTAATACATCAAACTCAAATAGAAATCAGAAATATTTAATATCTCCTGCATATGGATATGCTATTAGAAAAGAAAATGAAGATATTACAATACAAAGTGTATATGAAGAAGCTGATAAGAAGATGTACTTATACAAGGAAGTATATAAATCAATGAAGAAGGGCGAATAATACTAAGATTAGTATTAAAAGGAGAGGCGCTTTCGATAGCCTCTCCTTTTTTGATAAATATATTTAAAAGAGTGTATAGATAAGTTAACCAAAAAATATTCAAATAAGCTTTTCTAAAATTTTGTTGCAATAAGGTATCTAATTAAAAAAATTTTTTAAGAATGTCATTGAATTGCATACACTAAGATTTAACATTTTTTGTTGCATAAGTCAAAGGAAGGGTTGATTGCATAGAAGTTATCGGAATCAAGATCCTCCTGCAACATTCTCAAAGCCTCGCCAAATCTTTGGAAATGAACAATTTCTCGCTCACGCAAAAACTTAATTGGAGCACATACATCTGGGTCTTTAATCATTCTTAAAATATTGTCATAGGTAGTGCGAGCTTTTTGTTCTGCGGCCATATCCTCAAACAAATCTGTAATAGGGTCGCCCTTACTTTGCATAAAAGCAGTAGTATAGGACATACCAGAGGCAGCCTGTGGGTATACGCCTAAGGTATGGTCAACATAGTAAGGTGCAAAGTTGCTTCCCTCAATTTGTTCAGGTGTAAGACAGTCTGTAAGCTGGTGGACAATAGCACCTATCATTTCTAAATGTGCCAGCTCTTCTGTGCCTATGTCATTTAAAAGACCGGCAATTCTAGGGTTGGTCATAGAGTATTTTTGCGATAAATATCGTAAAGAAGCACCAATCTCACCATCAGGTCCACCATTGCCCCACTAGGGATAGAGGTCTGAAATGCCCTATTTTACTGGATTTATTCGACTAGCTTAAAATAAACATCAAGAGTTTTTGAAATATTATTGTAAACCATATGGTCTACAATGGAGCGAAGTGCATTTGCTTTATGGGTGTTGTCGATTGTATCGTCTTTTAAAATATCTAAAACAGAAGATACTCTGGATAGCATCTCTTTTTTCTTATCTTCCTTATTAGCAAATTCGTCAGCATCCTTTAAAAGCTGTTCGAGGCGTGTTCGTTCCTGGAGTAGTATCTCTTTATTTGCTTTATATTCATCAATGGTATCAATGCCATCTATATAAGCTTGTTTTATTCGAGCTTCCTTAGAAGCTACTGCTAATAATTGTTGCTTTATTATTGTATCATCATATGTGCTGGTTTCTTTATGAACAGGCTTGTATTCAAAAGATATATTGTTTGATGTTAGTACATACTCAAGGGAATTTAACACAGCTTTTAGTAATTCATCATGCTTAATGAAATGACTTTGGCCACAGGCACCCTTTTTATATGCCTGGCATTGCCAATTAGTGATTTTCATATTTTCACGATTAACGGAGGCTGTTAATGTTTTGTGACAGTTTGAGCATTGAATTATACCGGACAGCCAATGTTTAATACCAGCAGTGCTATGAGCTTTAAAAGGTCTTGACCTTTGTTTAATAAGGAGCTGCACATTATCCCAATATTCTTTTGTGAATAATGGTTCATGTTTTCCTTCTGCAAGAATCCATTCGCTTTTGTCTTTGAGGGTATGTGATTCATGCTGCTGTCTGTTCCATCTTACAATACCACAATAAAATGGGTTTTCTAGAATATATTTTATTGTTCGCTGCTCAAATGTAGAGCCTCTTGTGGTCCTATAACCAATGTCATTTACTATTCTTGCAATTTCAACAACAGCTTTTCCGGAAATATATTCGTTGTATATCATTTTAACAATAATGGCGGCAGGCTCATATATGTAAGGTATACCGGTTTCTTTGTCCATTTTATAGCCAAGTGGCAATGTAGACTGATAACCACCTCTCAGAGCATTTTCGGTCATTCCTCGCATAACCTCACCAGATAATCGAATGGAATAGTATTCATCCATCCATTCAATGATACGCTCTATAAGCGAACCAAAAGGACCATCTACAAGAGGCTCTGATACAGAAACAACCTCAACATTATTCTTCTTAAGGAGAGATTTATAAACGATAGATTCCTCTTGATTTCTAGCAAACCTGCTATATTTCCAAACTAATATAACATCAAAGGGATGTTCCTTTGCCTTTGCAAGACTAATCATTTTCATAAAAGCAGGTCGCTTGTCTGCTTTCTTTCCTGATATACCACCATCAATAAATATATTATCATCTGTGACAATATATCCGTTCTTTTTTGAATAGTCCAAAATGAGCCTTTTTTGAGCATCAGGAGATAGTTCTTCCTGATCGTGTGTACTAACTCTAATATAAATACACGCATTTTTTAAATTTTCCATAATGTATCACCTCTATATTTTATGAATAGGGCATAAAAATATCCCTTAGTATTGCAAAATACCAAAGGGAATGATACAATAAAAGCTGGTTAGGGCTTGGTATCATTGGCGTGGTATCTTGCGTTGCTCCCTGTTGGCGCAGGGAGCTTTTTTAAGATGTTAAATATATAGTTTTGCAGATTCGATAAGTTTTTCTTTATATGTATATAAATCATTAAGTGATGAAATGTAATATCTTTTAAAATTTTTATCTTGGTCTGGTATCATAATTTGTTTTTGTTTTTTGTCTAAATTAATTCTACAAATAGGTTTTCGGTTATTATCTTTATACAGTATTCCAAAATAACTTTCAGTATCTCTATAAACAACATCTTCAATAGGAACAGTACCAGCTAAAATTCCACGAACAATGTAAAACGCTTCGAGTTCCTCTGGGGTTGTCACTATTTTTGCTGGGGCAGTTTCATTTGTTTCGTTAATTACGGTTTCATTTTTTTGTTCATCCTCATTAGGGGTTAAAGCTGAAGAGATTTTTTGATTTACAATATCATTAATAAACCCATTGCTGGCTTTTTTGATAATAGGCTTAAATTTATCCACAATCTTTTGATTCTTTTGACCTGTATAAATGCTGTTCAATATGAATCTAATATAATCATCAGTAGGTTCATCAAATAATTTTCTGAGAGTGTCTTTAATGGAATTAGAATATTTTAATTCAGAGGCTGTACTAAAAATATTTTCCTTGTCATATGCTTCTTTGGAAAATTTCTTTAATTCGTTTACAAGAGGTTCTCTTAAATCTTGCAGATTAATCTCTAAAAAAGGAGTTAAATCCATTTTGTTAGCTTCGTCTAAGTCTGTATAAAATCTGTATACAATACCATTAGTTAAAATACCGAATTTTGCAGGAGATGTACTAAAATATCTGAATAATTGAGAACCATGTTTTTCAAGATTATCACCACACCATTTACATTCGATTAGAATTGTAGGTTCGTTATTAATCAAGATTGCATAATCAACCTTCTCTCCTTTTTTTATACCGACATCAGCAGTATATTCAGGACAAAATTCAACAGGGTTAAATACATCATAACCAAGTAATTGAAAAAAAGGAACAACTAAAGACATTTTTGTTGCCTCTTCTGTTTGAATAGTGTCTTTTAGGGAAACTATTCGTGCTGAAAAATCTTTCAAATCATCATAAAAACTCATAATAAATCCTCCTTGAGTGTACTATTTATATTAACTTCATATTTAGAAGTATACTTATCTATTGCATCATTTAAAAATTCCTCTGTAACATCTAAATAGGCGGCTATCTCATAAGAGTTTGTACAACCAGCTTTATTATAATTCAAAATGAACAAAAAAACTAATAATATGTTCTTTACATATTCCACCTTCAGTAAGTTCTATAGGTACTTTTTTATATTTTGTAGATTTTCCTGATATAGAGTAAATTTGTTTATTATATTTGCTACATATTGGACATCTATTTGTGCTTGTTACATATATCAAATCTTCGTTCCATTCGTGTGAATTTTTAATAATTTCATCGTATCTTTTTTTATTTGAGATACATTTGTTGATAAATTCAGGATGATGTTGGTAAATCTGTTCTTCCTCATATCTTGCTAAGTCTAAATCACCAGTTAGTTTTATATATTTAGGTAATCGGAGATAATCCTTATCAAGAAGAGGTAAATGATCATATGTGTCTGAGATTTCATTTGATTTACGGAGACACGCAATAGCCATATCAAGTTGGTTATTTTTTTTATAAAAAGTAGCCCTTCGTTGTAAATAGTAGTATAAAGGTTTACCATCAATTTCGATGTAGAAATACTTTTTAGGTATAGCTAAAATACTATTAGCATTGTCAAATAGGTGTTTGTAGATAAGTTTCATAATTAAGCTCCCTTTCTGTGAGCAATGTGTTCTATTGTGTCAGCAGATGAAACACTTTCAAAGTCCATTTTAAGGATGTGACTGAGAGCATGAAGATAAGCATCACAGCGTTTCTCTTGATTCATTCTTGCATTTAAAAAAATTGAGTAGCTTCCATCATCATTGTGTGTTACAGTTTCAGATACTTTAGTATTTTTAAAATCAATGACATATACATTTATATCTGGTGTCATAGTATTTCCGTCCTCCTTTTAATGATATATTACAATATATATCCGTCCAATATTGTGTACTTTGGTACTTAGTTATTCTTTTCTTTGTTCTTTAAAGCTAGAAGCATTGTATGAACTGTCTGTAAATCTTCTGGTGAAGCATCTCTTGCAGCATCAAAAAGAAGGGAAAGTTCTTTGCTTTCAAAAATTTGTTGAGCAATTTCTTTTGTTTCGTCATTATAATAATAATCCGATTTGTTAGGTTCTTGTACTAAATCGGCTCTAGTGCAATTAAAAATTTCACACATAGCATCTACTTTATCCATACGAGGTGATTTTGTGCCTTTGCACCAATTAGTAACAGATTGAGTAGAGACATTAAGTCTTTTTGCTAGTTCTGATTGGGTAAAACCATATTCAGTTAAGTAGTATCGTAATCGTTTTGAAAAAACTTTATTAAATTCTGCTTCTGAATTGCTTATATTAGATATTTCTTCACTCCATCCCATCAGATATGATTCAGAAATATTAAGAGCCTTTGCAATAGCTTCAATCTTATCTGACGGAATATTTGTTATAATATTTTTCTCATATTTATATAGTGTCTGCTTTGAAATTTTTATTTTCTCAGCTAAGTCAGTTTGGGAAATGCCAGCCAATTCTCTTTCTTTTCTGATTCTGTCTCCGATAGTCATTTGTGTTTCCTCCTTGCTTAACTCGTATTTTAATTGTAGCACAAAAAAGTTACAAGTCAATAAAAAAATAACTTGACAAGTTACAAAAAAGTGGTAATATTACAGTAACTTAATAAGTTACAAAAAAACGGAAAGGAGAAATTAAGATGATAAATACAGCTGAATTAAGGGGAGTAATTGCAAAAAATGGTAAAACGCAAAGTGATGTAGCTAAAATGCTAAATATTACTCCAAAAACATTTTATTGCAAGATGAATAAAGGGGTATTCGGCAGTGATGAGATACAGATAATGATTGATAGGTTGAATATAAGTAATCCAATGGATATTTTTTTTACAAAATAAGTAACCTAAAAAGTTACTAGATATAAAAGGAGGCAGAAGGTGAAAAAACAATTATCCGAAAATGAGAGGTTTTTAATACAAGACCTAAAAAATGAAGGGATAAAACCTGTGTTTAATAAAAAAGGGCATCTGTGTTTTAAACAAAGACACCCAATTATGTGTAGCAAGGAGATGATACCATCATACATATCATTAGTAAGTATCGTATTTAGCCTAGTTGCAATAATATTGAGATTATGCTGAGGATTAAAGCAAAAACAACAGTAACGAAAACGAAACGCAGGAATATAGTAGAAATAGCAAAGAAAAAGGAGCAACGCAATTAATGAACATAAATATCTATATTATGCGAGGAAATGAGACATTAAGCTGGGAAGATTTAAACGCCAAAGAAAAACAAGAAATCGGCTCAGCATTAAACCAACAAGCCTTAACCAGCATTGGCTATAAGCCAGAGAAAGAAGAGAGAAGATGAGAAAAAAGATAGTAAGTGTAGCCTTGGGGGCATTGATAGGAGTGCCACTGGCTCTATATGCTGTAGGACATCCTAACAAGCCAACAAAGCTACAGGCAGATAATAATGTGGTTGTTTATATGGTACAAGCATCGGCACAGGAAAATATAAATGAAACTGTAATGGCAGCAGTGCCGGAAGAAACCACAAAAGCATTATATAGTGATGTGCCATTATCTGAAGGTTTAAAAGAATATATAGTAGTGCTATGTGAAAGCAAACATATATCACCAGCTCTTGTATTTGCCATTATTGATAGAGAAAGTTCATTCGATGAAAAAGCAATCGGAGATAACGGACATTCATTTGGTTTAATGCAAATACAGCCTCGCTGGAGCAAAGAGAGAATGGAAAAGTTAAATTGTATGAACTTATTGGACCCATATAAGAATGTAACAGTTGGAATAGATATATTAAGTACATTTTTTGAAAAGTATGAGGATATAGCATATGTGCTAATGGCGTATAACGGAGGCGAGAGCTACGCAGAAAATAACATGAAAAATGGTATCTATGAAACAGACTATACACGATATGTGTTGGAAAAATCAAAGGAATATTCTTGCGACATCGCAAGATAGGAGGAAAAACATAATGGAACATGACAAAAATAACATATACAATCTTGTACCAATAAAGCTTTTAGAAAGAAATTGGGCATTAGACGGACAAGCAGTGATTATTGAAGATGGAAGAGTAACAGGTGTGGTAAAGGAAGGTTATCATGCTACATAAAAATGAAGAACAGCGGGTCATAAAAAGACCAGCTGTTCTACTTAAAAAATTTTAAGAAAAAATACTATTTCATTATAAACCAATATGACAAAAAAATCAAGTAAAACCAGCTTTTAGACTGTTTTTATGGCTTGATATTTTATATTAAACTTAGAAAATTTTAAAGAAAGAAAAAATACTATGGCATATATAAAAAATACATTTATATATCCTGATGGAACACTTGAGATTGAAAAAGTATATTCCAGCAGGTATGGGAGGCATATAAGAAATGGACCTCGAGAAAAGCCTACCATAGAAGAGGTAGAAAAAATCAATATAAGGAATAGGGTTAAGAAGCTTAGGAGGTTGCTTAGAGCTAATTTTTATGAAGATGACTATCATATAACATTGACATATCCAAAGGATAATCGACCAACACAGGATATAGCAAAGAAAATATTAAGAAGATATGTTGCAAAGCTAAGAAAAGAATACAGAAAAAGAGGACATACTCTTAAATACATCATAGTGACAGAATATCACAATAAGGCAATACATCATCATATGGTCATTAATAATCCGGAGAATATGGAAAAAGTCATAAAAGCTTGTTGGAAATACGGCCATGTTAATTTTTCACCTTTGTATGCTGATGGTGATTATGAAGAATTAGCAGAGTATCTTTTGAAAGAAACCAGAAAGACAAGAGCAGAGAATAAAAATAAAGCTTGCTATATGAGAAGCAGAAACCTAGTTGAGCCTGTTAAAAAAACAGAAATAGTAAAGGCTTCGTCCTGGAGGGAAATACCAAAAGCACCAAAGGGTTATTATTTAGACAAGAAAACACTATCTGCCGGTATAAGTGATTTAACTGGTAGACCTTATCAATATTACACATTAGTAAAAATAAAAAGGAGAGAATGAGATGTACGAAAAATATGGATATTTTGAAACAGCAGAGGAGATAAACAAAAGGGCAGCAGAGCTTAGAGCAGAGGGGAAGTACCAGGAAGTAAAGGAACTGGCAAAGGAGAATGGTATAGAAGAGGAAATAGCAGATTACTTTTGCGAAGGCGAAGTAGAAGGCATATGTGATGAGGAGAGTGCAGCTATTGGAAGAATCGATGTTGAAACAGAAAATCTACAGCCACAAGAGATATTTAGGGACTGGATAGAATACATAAAAGCTTGTGTATGCAAAGATAAAAATATGGCAAAAGCTGTAAGGAAAGAAGTTAAAAGCATAGAGGAATGTATAAGCAGGATAATGATATGGTCATTTAAAAATGCTTATGATGTACCAAAAGAGATAATAAAAGAAGCTCAAAAAGATGTGAAAGATATTCCAGGCAAAGTAAAAATGGGAGTACCAGGAATGGGAACGGCCAAGAAGCTTATAAAAGAATACTATCTTAGCTAAAAAGATAAGGAGGTTTAGGTATGATTGCATTTAAAGGCTTTAATAAACAATTAGAATGTACCATGGGAAGGGGAAGATTTAAGTATGAAATAGGCAAGACCTACAATGAAAAAGAATGTATGGTTGCATCAAAAGGCTTTCATTGTGTAGAAGAACCCATAAGGGTTTTAGACTGGTATAGTGATAGGTTTTGCATTGTAAAGATTGATGGAGATATAAATATGAGAGATAACAAGGTAACAGCTACACAGATGACTATTTTACAAGAGGTAGATATTACACAATTAGCTGTACATGAATGTTTGTGGATTCAAAAACATTATGATAGAGAGATGTCATCAAGAATATGCAATGACGAAGGCTTTGCGAATGATTCATTTGTGATCGTGCGTGGGAAACATCCAAAGGCAGCAGGGGAAGAAAAAACAACACTTTTTTTACTTCAGGAAGAATTCGAGAGCAAAAGAATTAAAAAGATAGTAGCAATATATATTGATGGCAAGATAAAAAAAGCCAGTACATTTTATAACATTAACGAGAAGGAGGTGATTGCCAATGCTGGTAAAAGAAGAACTTCGGAAATTAAGAAGCTTAAAAGCAACACCTAAAATGATACAGATAGCAAGTAATGATATTGATAATAAAAAATACAAAGTATTACTTAGGGTACAAAATCTAAAAGGTTTTATTAAAATAGCAGTTTTTAATCCAAAAAAGATAAGAAAGGGAATATTAACACCAGGGTTAGAATTGTTCATCAATCCGCAGACAGGTGAAAATATAAGCAGAAAGATTGATGATAACAATGCAGAAACCGGATGGAGTAACGGCTATATCACAAATCTAACAAATTATTGGTGGAGGAGCTCTTGTTCATATATAAGTAATGATGGTAATAACACTTTAAAACAATTAGGAAATGAAAAAGATGTTATGTGGAGGATTTTTTATTATCAACAGGAGAAAAGAAAAGAAAAAAATGATAAAAGAGAAAAATTAAAATTGGAAGAGTGGGATAAAGAAATGGGGCTGGTGCCTGAACCACCAAAAGGTGTTGATGAGTGGTTACATAAGAAAGTTATTGAAGATAATTATGTTTTTTACAATAAAAAAACAGGCGTATGTTACTGCAGCTATTGTAGAAAAGAGATGCCTTTAGAAAAAGAACTACCAGTTATGAAAACAATATATAAGCATAATAACAAAGCAAAATGTTACTCCTGTGGAAAAACAGTAAAAATGAAAAATATTAATCAGCTTGCAAAATTAACAGTTACAAAAAGGTATAGTTATCAAGTAATTAGCAAAATTAGTAATGCAATAGTAATTAGAGTGTTTTGTATACAGCTTTTTTACAACAAAAAAGATTATAAAAAACCATATAGACAGGTTGAAGAATATATCAGAATTATATTTGATGGGAAAAGTATTAAGCAATATTATTATGACTATTACAAAAATAGTTATAAGAGATGGATAGCAAAAAATTCAAAAGATTACTATTGCTATCCTTACGAACCATATTTGTATAAGAAAAATCTGAGAAGCATAGAAACCGTAATAGGAAAAAAGAGCGCCATAGTGCAATATATTCGTGCAGGAAATAAAAATATAAAAACATATATAGAAAAGGAACTTGAAAAGCCATATTTAGAAAAAATAATAAAAGCGGGATTAAATGAGTTAGGAAGAGATGTGATTGACCGATCCAAATATCTTCCTAATCCCAAATATGATGAATGTGCAACAGAGCTGGCGAAGATATTGCTTATAGATAAAAATAGGTTGGCCAGATTAAGAAAAATGAAGATGCAAAATTATGCTGCATTAATGTGGTTACAAGAAGAGAAGAAAAATGATACCACATATGATAATGAGATGATTGAAGAGTTTGCTTTGAACGATATTATACCATTTTTCTTTGAATTTTTAGAAGCGAAAATGTCATACAGAAAAATATACAATTATTTAATAGTTCAAACAGACCCAGATGAAACATTAAAATCAACAATAAGTACCTGGAAAGATTATATGAATATGGCCAAAAAGTTAGGAATGCGAACAGAGTGCGAACAAATATATAAGCCTAAAAATTTAAAAGATGAACATGATAAATGTGTAGAGATGATGCAAAAGGGTGAACTGGAGATAGAGACAAAAGCTTTAGAAAACAAGTGGCCAACTGCCAACGAAATTATTAAAACATTGACAAAATATGAATACAAAGGGGAAAAGTATTCAATAGTTGCACCTAAAAGTATATATGACATAGTTGTAGAGGGAACAGTATTAAAACATTGTGTCCACACTTGTGATTTCTATTTTGATGCGATATGCAGAAAAGAGTCTTATATTTTGTTCTTAAGACGAAACGATAGAATAAATACACCATATTACACACTTGAGGTAGAGCCATCGGGCAATATAAGACAGAAAAGGACAACAGGAGATAATCAAAATAAAGATTTTCAAAATGCAACAGATTTTTTAAAGAAATGGCAGCAGGTAATAAAGCAAAGATTAGATGATGAGGATAAAAAGTTGGGGGAAAAGAGCAATGAACTAAGGAAAAAGAAATATAAGGAGCTAAGGGAAAAAGGCTCCAAGATATGGCATGGAAGATTGGCAGGAAAGCTTTTAGCAGATGTACTAGAAAATGACTTTATGTCTGCAATGTAGGAAGGAGAAAAAATGGAATATCACCAGATAACAATAAATGAATATCTTGACTTAAAGAGAAAGATAGCGGACAAGCTGAACAATATGGCAAATGATTATATAACGATAGGCTATTATCTCAAGCGTATAAGAGATACAGAAGCATATAAGCAGGACGGATATGCAAGCTTGGCCGAGTTTGCTCAAAAAGAGTATGGTTTTTCAGAGGCTGCGACATCAAGAGCTATTGCAGTTAATACAAAGTTTTCTGTTGATGGTAATACACCACTTTTATTAGAAAATTATAAAGGATTTGGCAGCAGTAAGCTGTCAGAAATGCTCACATTATCAGATGATGATATAAAGCTAATAAAAGAAACAACCACAGTGGCCACGATAAGAGAAATCAAAAAGTTTAATAAAGAGTCAGAGGAGTATCAAAGCCAAGTAAAATCAACAAAAAATGACAATATGGCAGCAGTTGAGGAGGCAGAAGAGGGAGAAGAGGAAAAAAATGAGGTAAAAACCGAGCAAAGCCGAGTAAATACTCAGTCTTGCGAAGATTTACACAAGGTAATAATAGAATTTTTTAGAAATGAAAAAGAATTACTTGACAATGTGTGGGAACAGAAGTCAGAGGAGGATATTGTTGAGATAATCAATCCAAGTGGAAACAGAACATATAAAAAAGGCTTATATATGTTGTTTTTATATAATTTCAAAGAAGGTTTGGCCTTTAAAAAATTTGGAAAGCCAGAGCCTATACATATATCCTGGCATGATTTTATAGCCAAAATTGTAGAGGTATATAAGGATGTATATGTAGCTGGTAAAAGCATTCATGAGGTTTTCTATGGAAATGTTGAAAATGAACAGCCAAAAGTGGAGCAAAGCCAAGTAAAATCAACAAAAACTGAACATATGGCAGCAGTAGGGGAACTCTCAGAGGCAGCAGGACCAGAAAAGCAAAAAGTGGATGTTTTAGATATTCCAAAAATTGCGATGTCGCAAGTAAATACTCAGCTTTGCGAGGATTTAGAAGTAGAAAAAGTAGAAGCAGAAATTGTTACCGAAATAAAGCATATAAAAGTATTTAAAGAGTCAGGAACAGTCAGGTACCAAGAAAATGGATTAACTATAGCAACTGAAAATTGCATAGACGATATTATTGGAATAATAGAAAGCGAAATATCAAGACAAGTAGCTGACAATATGGTATGTGAAATCACATTTAGGAGGGAGTAATATGGGAAAAGTAATTGACAATCTAAAAGGCTCTCCGTGTAGTGTAGCAGGATATATGGCTAAGATGAATATATGTGTTAATGCTAAAAATTGCTTAAGAGAATTAAAACCGAATGATAAATATGCTTGCTGGGGCTGCATTATGAATTTTTTGTCACAAGAAGAATCAAATATAGCAAAGGAGAATGAGAAATGTTTATAAAGCAAAATGCTTTTGAAAAAATATTAAATAAAAGTTTTAGAGGGGCAGGATTTACAATAGCGAGGCTGGATGAAGTGAATAGTGAGGGAGAAATAAGAGAAAAGTATGTAATACAATCATCAATAGGTACATGGAGAATAATGACAGATGTTCAGTATATGCCAAAGGAAGCAAAGGCATCAATAATAAAGCTTATAGGAGAAATGCCAGGAAAAGGAGAGTGCTGGACAGCAAATAAAGACTCTGTACAGGTAGAGATGATTGAAACGGTAATAAGTTCAAGCAAAACACATAAAAGCAGACTGGGCAAAACAGATATATATATTCAAGACAAAAGGGTATATCAGGATTTTGAGAATAAAAATATATATTTGGTTCGAGGAGTGTTCGATGCAGCTGTATGTACATCAGTTATTGACGAAAGCTATGAGAGTGCCCCAGCAGGACCATATATAGATATATCTGATAAATTCATATGTTGGGAAAATGAAACAACATATTTGGAAATATGCAAAGAATTTATCGAGCCTGATTCAAATATGGAAAGCGTTATACATCAGATGGAAAAAATATCTTTTATCCAAATGTAGGAAGGAGCAACAATGAACAAAGCAATATTAATGGGAAGATTAACAAGAAATCCGGAGGTAAGGTATTCACAGGCAGGTGATAAATCAATCGCAGTTGCAAGGTTTACATTGGCAGTTGATAGAAGATTTAAGAAAGAGGGAGAGGCTACGGCTGATTTTATCTCATGTGTAGCATTTGGTAAGCAGGGAGAATTTGCAGAAAAGTACCTTAAGTAAGGAACAAAGATAATGATAGAAGGAAGAATACAGACCGGAAACTATACAAACAAGGATGGCCAAAAGGTGTATACAACAGATGTGATTGTAGAAGCTTCATACTTTGCTGAAAGTAAAGGAGCAGACAGACAAGAACCAAAGAACATAGATGAAAATGGTTTTATGAATATACCGGATGGTGTAGAAGGATTACCATTTGAGTAGGAGAGAGCTATGAAAAGCAAGATGCAATCAGAAAAAAGGTGCTATATATGTGATGCTTATGGTTATGTGGAAGAACACCATATATTTTTTGGAACAGCAAACAGGAAAAAAAGTGAACGATATGGTTTAAAGGTATATCTATGTTATATGCACCATAGAGATAGCGTAATAGGTGTACATTTTAATAGGGAACTGGATCTAAGCCTTAAGAAAAAAGCACAAAAAATTTTTGAAAAGGAGCATTCAAGGGAAGAATTTATGCAAGAATTTGGAAAAAATTATTTGTAGAAGGAGGAAAACAATGTATAGCGTGGATATATACACTATTATCGACAGAGAAGCTTATTCATATCAAATATCATTTGTTGATGATAAAGGAAAGGTACATGAAAGAAGCTATAAGCGTGAGATAAATGCAAGTAAAAATCAAAAAGAACTATATGCCATAATAGATGCAGTAAAGGTCTTAAAAAGCAGATGCAATATAAAAATACATACAGAGAGTAGTTATATTGTATCAGCAATAAACCAATGGTTAGAAAAATGGCAGCAGAGCAGATTTATAAATGCAAAAGGTGTTGAAGTAAAAAATAAAGAATTGTGGCAGGAATACATATTACTCACGCTAAAGCACAATGTTGAGGTGATAAAGGAAAATGGAAGTCAAAGCAATTAATGTAGAAAGAAGCTCAAGAGAGCTATATGCTAAAAAGATAGTAGCTGATGAATTTAAAAAGCCTAGTAAGGCAGCAGTAAAGGTTTTTAAAAGACCAGCATATCCAAATATAGAAAGGAAATAGAGAAATGGGAGCACAAGCAGCAGTTGAGGAGTGGAGTAATATTATTGATGAAATCAGCAGTAATGAAGGCGAAACTACGGAAAATATTATATCAGCAAATAGTAGTTGGTTATATGGATATATAGCAGCATTAAAGGCAGCAAAAATGATAAATGATGAGCAATATCAGCAAATGATGAATATAATGGGGAAATTTGTTAAAAAAGAGTATGAAAAATTAGAAAATCAGAATGAGAACATTGTACATACATTTGAAGAGATACAGCAATATAGGAATATAGGAACAGTTGAGGAATGTAAAATAGCAATGGAAAAGCAACAACCAAAAAAAATAAAAGCAATGCGATGTGATTGTGGGAATATATTACTACCTTTTGATACTTTTTGCAATGAATGCGGCCAGAAGGTAAAGGTGGTTAAGTAAATAAGAATTTAGCGAGGTGATAAGATATGAACATGAAATGTATTTATGCAAATCCATATAAATATGCGTGTATATGCGATATCCCTTTTGAACTTGCTAAAATAATGTGCAAGAAACAAAGACATTTTGAAAAAATGCAAAGAAAACACCGTATGTACTGTCCAGTATGTAAATCTAAGAATCTGATTTTTGAAGGCGGTTCTTATGAAGAAGGATATGGAGACTTTATCGAGTGTGATGATTGCGGAGAAACATTCGACTGTGTTGAAGTTCCGAATGTAGAGTATGCAAGTCTGACAGGATGGGAAGATTTTGATGTAGTATTGTATTTTAGTAATACTGAAAACAAATCTGATGGCTGGATGGAAGCTTGTGGGGCTACAACACATGAAGAATGGTTGAGATTTGCAATAAAAATGATTACTGGTCGTAGTAAGATAAACTGAAATTTAGAAAGGATGTGGAGCAATGGAGAGATTGACAACAAATAAAGATGTATCAGAAATGGGAATGTATGAACTGGCACACAATAGTTGTTACATTAAGAATGGAAAAACACGATACAGAGATTTTGAAAGGGACATTGATACGAGGGATTTAGCAAGAAATTTGATGAAAATATTTGCTGATGAAGAGATATATATTGATGATGATAATTTTGATGATGAAATGCTTGAATTACTGAGTAATGGCACAAGCACAATCGAAGGATTGATTGCTTCGTTCTATTGTAATATGTGGGCTATGGCAGAGCTAAGAGAAAGATTGAAAGAATATGAGGATGCAGAGGAACAGGGTAGGCTTGTAAAGCTGCCCTGCAAAGTAGGGGACATTGTTTATGAAGTTAATGAAATGAGAAATTATGTGTCTGAATTTGTAATAACATCAATTACAATTTATCTGCATAGTGTTCAATATAATTGGAAATTGGTAAATGGTATTTATAAAAATAGTGTTGGATTTGCTGATTTTCATATAGGCAAAACAGTATTTCTAACCAAATCCGAAGCTGAAGTAAAATTGGCAGAATTGAGGGGTATGAAAAATAATGAAAACTGATATGGAAATATTGCACGAATACATAGATAAATACGATAAAGAATTTTATGGAAAATTATCTTTTTTGGAGCAAATCTTGTATCAGTGCCAAGTAAGAAACACATTGAGTTTTAGCTTGTATCTGTTAAGACACAGAATTTTAGAGTTTCTCAATGTGTTTGTAAAAACTATGAAAGTAGTAAACAATGAGCATTATGTAATTAATGACATTAAGAATATATCAGAGCAGTTAAAGGCAGAAGGAGAACAAAAAACAAAATGACAAAAAAAGAATGTAACCAGCTATATTACATAAATAGAGAAATCAAAATGTGGGAAAAAGAACTGGCCAGAATTAGAAATAAAAGCTATGTGGATAGTCCGAAGGTGACAGGTATGCCAATAGGAGCAGGGGCGTCAGATAAGACTGTAGAGAGGTCTTTACTAGAGCTGGAATATGAGAAGTTAATAGAGCAACTTAGAACAGTTGCGGCGCTTAAAAAAAATGAGATTTTAAATTTTATAAGCACAATAGAGCTATCTTCAGACAGGCAGATTGTTTTCCTAAGGGCAGCAGCATTACTTCCTTGGTCTGTAGTAGCTGATGAGATTGGTGGGGATAATACAGAAGATAGCGTCAGAAAAAGATATGATAGACTATTTGATAAAAAATAAAAGTTGTCCGATATGTCCGATTCAAATATGATATATTGGTATTAGTGAAAAAAGGTTACAAGACATTAATATACATAAACCTCCTAAAAAGGGTATCCGGTAATAATCGGATACCTTTTTTGTATGTGATATCGCAATAAAGAAAGAAGGTGAGCCTAATGACAGCTAAACAAAAACTATTTTGTGATGAGTATTTGATAGACCTGAATGCAACGAGGGCCTACAAGACAGTTTATTCAAAGTGTAAAACAGATGAAGCGGCTGCTGTATGTGCTTCCAAATTGTTAAGAAATGCTAAGGTTGAAAAATATATTGAAAAGAGGATGCAGGATAGAGAGAAACGAACAGAAATAACACAAGATGAGGTGTTAAAAGAGCTGGCAGCCATTGCTTTCGCCGATATAACTGACTATGTAAGAGTAATAGAAAAGCAGGCAGTACAGACAGATGAGGAAGGGAAAAAAATACCATTAATTGACAAAGATGGAAAACCAATAATGGTACCAACTATTGAATATACCCAATCTGATGAACTGACAAAGGAGCAGACAAAGGCAATCGCATCTATCAAATATGGTAAAAATGGTATAGAAATAGAAATGTGTGACAAGGTCAAAACATTAGAGCTATTAGGTAGACACCTTGGAATGTTTAAAGAAAAAGTTGAGCTATCAGGAATAATGGAGGACAAAAAGAAGCTGGATAATATTATCGAGAATCTGACCGGTGGTGATGGATAGTGAGCTTTATATTATCAGAAAAGTATAAAGACTTTTGTAAACTTGTCCTGACAGATAAAACCATTGTGGATGTACTAGAAGGTACAACTGCTGCAGGAAAGACCACAGTAGGCACATTTGCTTTTATTGCTAAGGTATATAATTCAAAATCAGAAAAAGCGAGTATTATATCTGGTCTTGATACAGGAACCATTGAAAAGAACATAATCAAGGCAGAGCTTGGTATATTAGATATATTTGGAAGCATTGTCGAGTACAATGGTAGCGGAACAAGCAAAGTAAAACAATCACATTTATTGGTTCATGGCAAATATGGAGACAGAGTAGTATATATATTCGGATATGATAACAAGGTAAAATGGAAAAAGAACTTAGGAGCCCAGTATTATGCTACATATATCGATGAAGTAAATATTGCTGATATTGATTATGTAAGAGAGACGGTGATGAGGTCTGATTATACAATGATGACTCTAAACCCAGATGATCCTAATTTGCCAGTGTACAAAGAATACATTAACTGTAGTCGGCCGATAGAAAAATATACAGAGGACGCACCTGCAGAAATCAATAATATGCTAAATGAAATAGAACCAAAGCCAGGATATGTGCATTGGTTCTTTTCTTTTAAACATAATGCCGGATTACCACAAAAGAAGATAGAACAGATTATATTAAATGTTCCAAAAGGAACAAAGTTATATAAAAATAAGGTCCTAGGACTTAGAGGGCGAGCAACAGGTCTTGTATTTGAAATATTTAGTAGAAAAAGACATGTAATCACAAGGGAAGAAGCGAAGAAATACATAAAGAACGATTCACCAGAACAGGGCGAATGGTTCATACAGTTTACAGCGGGCCTAGATACTTCATATTCGCAAAAGTCGCCTGATACAATAGCGATGACATTTGCAGGCATTACCAATAAAGGAAAATATATACTACTAAGCGAAAAGAAATACAATAACGCTGAATTACAACAGCCTATAGCACCCAGCGATACAGTTGTTAATTTTATAGATTTCCTTAATAGAAATCGGAAAGAATGGGGATTTGCAAGAAATACATTTGTAGATAATGCAGACCAGGCAACACAAACAGAATTTATAAAATACAAAAGAACACATATGGATTGTATGTATATATTTAATGATGCGTACAAAAAGATAACCAATATAGACAGAATAAACCTACAGCTAGGATGGATGTCATACGATGATGAGCATGGAAAAACACCATGCTTTTTTGTTACAGAAGATTGTCCAGAATATATAAACGAAATGGAACTGTATAGCTGGAAAGAGGACAAAGATAACGAGCCAGAAGATGGTCACGACCATTTTATACAGTCGGCACAATATGGCTGGATACCATACAGAGACAAAATATACAGAAAGGATATGTGAAATGAGCATTATGGAGCAGGTAAGAAAGAAGCTAAGGAGCTTCCTGAGAATTGAAAACCCACAAACAAATATATATACGCTCAGTAATTTAACTGACTACGAAACTGAATGCATTATAAACAAGGTGTGGTCATGGGGCGATAAGGAAGCAATCGAACAGTTATACAAACAGCTGACATCTGGCACAACATCATTAAACTTCTGGGCTGCAACCCCTTCTCTTGGAATAGTAAAGAGACATACCGGCATCCCAGGAGTAATAACGAAAACACTAACAGATATAGTGGTATCGGATATGAATGATATTCAGGTTGAAGAAAAACACAGCCTGAAATGGGAAGAAATATTAAAAGATATAGAAATTGAAGATTTGATAAGTGAAGCAATAAAGGAAACATTAGTAAATGGAGATGGAGCCTTTAGAGTGGCCATTGATACAGAGGTAAGCAAATATCCGATTGTGGAATTTGTGCCAGGAGACCAGATAGAGTATCGCAGAGTCAGAGGAAAGATAAAGGAGATAGTATTTAAGTCCCCAATAAACTATAACCATAAAAGATATCTTTTTGAAGAGACCTACGGATATGGATATATTAAATCAAAACTGTATGACGGAGATAATGAAATACCACTAAAAAGTATTCCTATACTAAGCGAATTAGAAGGAAATGTTGAGTATCCTGGAAACTTTATCATGGCAGTGCCATTAATGTTTTTTAAATCAGACAAATTTAAAGGACGAGGCAGAAGCATATATACTGGAAAACATGACAGCTTCGACTCTTTGGATGAAATATGGAGCGAATGGATGGATGCTGCGCGTAAGGCAATGACAAAAGAATATATACCAGAAGGTCTTATGCCAAGAGACCCAAAAACAGGAGCACTACTAAAGTATAATGACTTTGACCATCAATTTATCGCAACAGAATCTCCGATGAATGAAGGAAAAACTAATAAGATAGAAACGGTACAGCCTTCAATACCACACGAAAGCTACCTTGCAACCTATATAACAGCATTAGATTTGTGCTTACAAGGAATAATATCTCCTTCCAGCTTGGGAATAGACACAAAGAAGCTGGATAATGCCGAAGCGCAAAGGGAAAAAGAAAAGACAACCCTTTATACAAGAAATAAAGTAGTGTCTACATTACAAAAAGCAGTTCCTGAACTGGTAGATATAATATTTAAAACCTATGAGACACTCAACAAAAACCAGATATATGATGTGAAATCTGAAATTACATTTGGAGAATATGCAAATCCATCCTTTGAAAGCCAGGTTGAGACGGTTGGCAAAGCAAAGACACAAGGAATAATGAGCATAGAAGCTTCTGTAGAGGAATTATATGGAGATACAAAAGACAAGACATGGAAGGATAAAGAAGTGGAAAGGCTCAAAAAAGAATTAGGAGTTGCAGAAGTAGAGGAGCCTTCAGTAGATGCAGATAATTTGAATATTGTATGATAAAGGATAGAATATGACAAACGATACATATGATATTGTAAAAGCAATAGAAAGCATAGAAAATGAATTAATAGCGTCAATGATTGCCAATTTGGAACACCATCAGGCAGAGGAGATAAAAGAAGGATATAACTGGTCACAATGGCAGGTAGAACAGCTTGCAGCTCTTGACCGTTATAAAAAACAAAACCTGAAAAAATATAGTGGTGTGTTTGACAATATTAACAAAAAGATAAAACCACTCATTGATATTCAAAGAGCAGAGGGCAATTCAAAGCAAGAGGTAGCAATATTGAATGCCATTAAGGATGGAGCCAAAATTGAAAAGACACAAAAGAGTGTCAAGATGGCTGGAAAATTCATAAAAATAAATGATAGAAAAGTAAATGCTTTGATAAATGCCACTATAAATGATGTAAAAAAAGGTGAGGTCGCAATACTACGAATGACAAACGATAAATACCGTAAAATAATATATAATGCTCAAGTGTACGCCAGTACAGGAGCATCATATAAAAAGGCGGTAGATATGGCCACAAAAGATTTTCTGGCAGCAGGAATAAACTGTATAGAATATCAGAACGGTTCAAGACACACGCTGGAAGAATATACCGACATGGCTATCAGAACAGCTCAAAAAAGAGCATATCTTACCGGAGAAGGAGAAAAGCGTAAAGAATGGGGCATAAGCACAGTAATAATGAACAAAAGAGGAGATAATCCTTGCCCCAAATGCCTACCTTTTGTAGGGAAGATAATGATAGATGATGTGTGGAGTGGTGGTAGCAGTGAAGACGGGCCATATCCCTTAATGAGTAGTGCAGTGGCAGCAGGCTTATATCATCCACGGTGCAAAGACCATCATACTACCTATTTTGAAGGAATAAGCGAGAAGCCTGACGATACATTTACAAAAGCGGAAATAAAGGAAATAGAAAACAACCAACGCAAGACAAACGAACAGCAATATGCCGAAAGACAAGCGAAGAAATATAATAGGTTGTCCACTTACTCACTAGATGAAGACAACAAGAAAATGTATAAAGCAAGGGAAAAGGAGTGGAAAGAAAAAGCAGGATTATATACTGCTGAAACAGGAAAGAAGAATAACGAATTTATACCTGCAAAAACCATTGAAGAAGCACAAGAATATATAGCAAAGTTTGTTGATGAAAGCCAGTTTGGGGCATTAGGTGTATCTTACAAAGGCTTAAGTGTAGATACAACAAATGAAGTAAACAGGGTATTAACAGATTTATTCTTTGATTATGATGTTAAGAAATTTGGCGGTGTTTATGTACCAAAAGCAAATTCAAAAATAGGAAAGCAAATAGATGGTGCGGTTGCAGGATATTCACCAGTGAGAAATTCCTTAATACTAAATAAAAATAGCTTAGATAATGCGGTGATGAAAGCATCACATGATGAAGAAGTGGCATTGATTGCTCAATATAAAAATGATCCATCAAGCTTAAGCTTTAAGACAAAAAGAGCAGAAGAAGTAACAAAAGCTTCTATACTTTCAGGAAGAGCAACAGTTCCTGAAACAATAGAAGAAGCACTTAATCATGAGTTTGGTCACGCATTAGAGAAAGTTGTTAAGCAATCAGAAAACTATGGCAAAGTTGCATCTAATATGCAGAAGTATGCTGAGAAAATATCTGGATATGCAACATATAATGAAAATGAATACATTGCAGAAAGCTTTGCATCTTATAGAAAAGGTGAAAATGTCATTGATTCTGATTTAAGAAAGATTTTTGATTCATTAAAATCAAAGAATGGTGTTGCAACAACAAGCAAAAGTGATACAATAAATACAGAAGAGTTAATAAATTACAATTCAAGTTCTTTTAAAACATATAAACTTAGCAAAAAAGAGTATGCTCATGTAATGTCAGAGTTAAATACTAATGTTAATGATAGGCAAAAAGAGTTAAAAGTGTTTACAAAGGCTATTGGTGAATATGTTTATACTGTTGAAAATAATGGATTTGGTAATTATAGAATCATAGGAAGAACAAAGATTGATTAGAGAGGTCAAATATGGCAGGTAATGAATTAAAAGAAAAACTTAAAACTAAGTTAAAAGAAATATGGGATGATTATGATTTTATAATAGGAACAATTTCTTATCTTAAAGATGATGAAGATATTCAAAGTATGCTTGATTATCTTGATGAGCCAAAAGAAAAGGACTTATCACAAATATCACTACACGCATTACACTTGTATCAATTAAGAAATGAAGAAATACTTGTTGATGATTTTGGCAACTTATCAAAAGAAATAGAAGTTAAATAATTAAAGCACTTTGCAGATGCAGAGTGCTTTTTTAATGCAAGAAAGAGAGGCAAACAAGATGGAATTAAAAGAAACAGTAGAAATGATGAATAGTGAAGATTACAAGGAAAGATTCAAGGCTGAATATTATCAGGCAGTAATCAGATATAAAAAGCTTAAATCAATGCTTGATAAATGGGATAATGATAAATTGAATTTCAATCCTACATGCCCAAGAAGCACATATAATATGCAGGTTAAAGCAATGACAGATTATATTGCAGTTCTTGAAGCAAGAGCAGTTATGGAAGGTGTTGAATTAATAGAAGATGAGATATTTTAGCAGAAGCGATATCGCAAGGAGGTGATAAGATGAAGGCGGTAGAAACTATAAAAGATTACCGAGATATTCAAAAGTCGGTAATATTTCACAAGGGCGAAACACATCCGGTAAGTGATGAGAGAGCCAAAGAGTTAATCAAAGCGGGTGTAGCCAAAATAATTGAACCATTAAAAGACAAATAAAAAAGCAGGGTGCTTTTTTAATGCCCGAAGGCAATAAACTACACGGAGACACCGGTGTAACAACTGAAATGAGAGACACTCAACAACTGAAAATAGGGAGACACCCTTAAAACTGAAAGGAGAACACGATGGAAGGTACAAACATATCACAGCAGAACAATGAAACAAACACCCAAGGAGCTCAGGGTGGAATAGGTGCAATAAGCGGTGGAATAAGCTTCGATTATGAAAAATTAGCAAGTGTAATCACAGGCAAGCAGGCAGTAGCAGAGGACACAGTATTAAAAAACTATTTTAAGCAGCAGGGTCTTAGCCAGGAAGAAATGAACCAGGCTATAAATGCATTTAAAACAGAAAAAGCTAAAAATACACCAAACGCTGCAGCATTACAGACTCAGCTTGAAAATGCTAATAAAGCATTATTGCAGGCTAATATTGATAAGCAGGCAACACTGGAAGCTTATAATATGGGGTTAGATGCTAAAGTAGTTCCTCATGTATTAAAACTTGCCGAACTGGATAAGGCAGTAGGGGAAGATGGAAATATCAATACAGAGGAAATCCAGAAGGCAATAAAAAAAGTATTAGATGATGTTCCAGCATTTAAAGGAACGAATAGCGATGGTAATAACAATATTGGAGGCTTCAAGATAGGCGGAAACGCAGGAGCAACAGGTGGAACAGACCAGGAAACAATGCTCTTGGATTTGTTCGGAATAAAAAAATAGAAATGAGGTAAAAAGATATGGCAATAGTAGAATACGCAACAACATTTAGCAATGTGCTCAGACAGTTATATGGTCAGAGCCAGACATCATTTGACTTATACCAGTCAAATTCAGACATACAGATAATCAATGGAAAGCAGATTAAAATTCCAAAATTATCAATATCAGGATATAAGGACCATACAAGAGGAGGCCAGTTCAATAAAGGCACCTACACACAGGACTATGATATTAAAAATCTCGACCACGATAGAGATATTGAATTCGCAATCGATCCAATGGATGTGGATGAAACTAATATGATAGTAGCGATTGCGAATATTCAGAAGAGATTTGAAACTACACAGGCGATTCCTGAAGCAGATTGCTACACATATTCAAAGCTTTATGCAGAATATGAAAGAGTGGGGAATACAGTTAAAACAGGTGCCCTTACGGCTCAGAATGTTCTTTCAGATTTCGATGATAATTTATCAGCATTAGAAGACAAGGGTGTGCCATTGGACAGAGTAATCATGTACTGCACAACGGAATATAAAAAGCTTTTAAAGAATGCAGAGGGAATATATAGAACATTGCAGGCGAATGGAGAAGCTGGAATTGACAGAAGAATAAAAACAGTTGATGACATCGGGAAGATTATCACTGTTCCATCTGCAAGATTTAAGACAGCTTATAACTTCACAGAAGGCTGTACACCGGCAGCGGCTGCGAAACAGATTGATTATATCTTAATAGATCCTGAAAGCCAGGTATCAAGAAATAAGTATGCTTATATCAAAGTATTTACACCAGGGCACGACTCTAGAACAGCTGATAACTACTTATATCAGAACAGAAAATACAACGGTACATTTGCTATTGATGAATTGTTTAAAGATGGTTGCATCATCCATACAGAAGAATAGGAGGCGATACAATGAAGGCGGTAAAAGCTAACAAAGAGTACAATGTAGACGAAAGCTCTAAAAAATCATATTTAGCACAGGGATATAATATTGTAGACGATAAAGGAAAAATTATTGAACGCTCTCCAGTGTCAACAGTAAAATATTCTGAATATGAAAAAGTAGTGGCTGAAAAAGAAGCACTAAAGGCTGAAAAAGAAGCACTAAAGGCTGCAAAAGAGGCACTAGAGGCTAAAAATGCTGCACTTATGTCTGAACTGGAAAAGGCAGCAGGCGAAGAAAAGACAGATACAAAGAAAAAATAGAGGTGATTAAAATGTCATATGCAGACAAGGAATACTACAAGGATGTATACAAAGGAAATACAATATCAGAAAGTGATATTGAAAATGCTTTAAATACGGCAAGTATTCATATCGATAGTCTTACATATAACAGAATAGTAGCATTGGATTTTGAAAAACTGACACCATTTCAGAAAGAAAAAGTGCAAAGAGTATGCTGCGAGCTGGCAGAATGGGAGCAGGCTAATGGGGAAGCTATTAGCTCTGCTCTTAGCTCTTATAGTATAAATGGTGTCAGTATGGCTTTTTCAAAGGGATTTAATGTAAAAACAATAAATGGAGTGCTGATTCCAAATCAGATATATTCGCAATTGTCCCAGACGGGACTTTGTTCGGGGGTGATAAGATGAAATATCCTTGTTTGGTGCCACTTCAATACTGTAAAACGGATGTAATCATTAATATTGAATTGGAAGATACCGAAATCGATGGTTCACCAAAAAAAGTAACCTATGAGGGCAAGTGCAATTATCAGGACAGCGGAAAAACTATATTTACGGCTGAGAAAAGAACAGTGCAGGTGAATGGCACTGTTCTTATACCAAAAGATATAGCACCGGATATTCCTAATATTACAAAAGGCAATGTAATAATAAATGGTGAAAAAAGAGATATTGCATCTGGAAATAAATGCAGGAATCCAGACGGAACAGTCAACTTTACAAAAATAGAGGTGAAATAATGCCCACAAGACCGTTAAAAAACAGTAGGGTAAAGATATATACCCAAAGAGTAAAACAGCTCGAAAAAGCGGCAATAACAGCCTTGGAGCATACAGCAGAATATATTCATACCGATGTAGTACAAAGTCAGGTTGTGCCTAGAGAATCTGGAGCTCTTCAAAATGAAAAAATGTTCGTAGATTACTCAAAAAGGAATGATGGTAAGGTATCAATCAATTTTGAAGGACCTTATGCAAGAAGATTGTATTATCATCAAGAATATCATTTTAACAAAGAAGCAAATTCAAATGCAAAAGGCAAATGGATGGAAGATTACACACCATCAGGAGATAAGTATGATAATGTGAAAAAAGCTTATGCAAATTTTTATAGAAAGGCAACAAAAATATGATAACAATAGAGGACATTAGAGATTATATAGTGACCTTAGGCATGACCGATGCTGAAAGATGTTATTGTGGAACTCTTGCTACAAAAAAAGAAATGGCAATAGGTACTTATAATCTAAAAAGGACAAGCAGTCACAAAACTATTGGCGAAAGTTCGTATAAAACCAAGGCAATATCCTTTCTGGTGCATTGGAATCAATCATCAATTGAAACGGAAAAAGTAGCAATACAGTTGCATGAAAAATTAGAAAAAACAAAACAAACAGAAATAAACGGACACAATATTTTATTTATTCAAATGGAACAGGACGAGCCTATAAGCATAGGAACAGACGAAAATGGAATATTTGAATATGTAATAGAGTGTCTATTTTATTTTGAGAAAGGAACAGAATAATGGCAGAAATAGTAAGAAAAGGTGTAAACCCGGTAAATGAAATAACATTTGGTGTGTCAATCACGGGCAGACCAGAAACAGGCGAAGCAACTTCTACGGTAGTAAAAGATGCTGAAAGTCTTTCAATATCTATCGACGGATCCGTAGAAGAATGGAATGCAATGGATATGGCAGGCTGGACAAGAAGACTTATGACAGCTAAGTCAATATCTGTATCAATGGGTGGTAAGAGAAACTATGGAGACTCTGGCAATGATTATGTGGCGTCGCTAGCATGGAAGAACGGACAGGACTGTAATTCAGTCTTTTTCATTATTTTTCCAAATGGAGACAAGCTGCAGTTCGATTGCGTAATCAATGTAACTTCAATGGGTGGAGATGCCACAGCGATAGATGCTTTAGAGTGGGAAGCATTGTCTGATGGAAAACCAAAATACACAGCATATCAGAGCGTATAAACATTAAGGAACTGGCCAAAGGGCTGGTTCCTTTTTTAGAAAGGACAATAATATGGCTAAAATATATGACATTTCAATGAAAATAACAAACGAATTACCAACAATTAAAATCACAGACGATATTGTGGTAACAGTAAATAACAGAAAATCTACAATCCTTAATATTCAGGCAATGATAATGGAGGAAGAAAAGAAAGTACATGAAGAGAATGATTCTTATGAATTAGGAATCATGGATAAAGCATTAAAGCTGCTTGTAGGAGAAAAGAGAACAGAAGAAATCAATCAGTTAGACCTTCCTATTAATGAATATAAAGAAGTTTATTCAGCGATAATGAAAGTCGCACAGGGTGTAGATATAGATGCACCCAGAGAAGAACAGTAATATAGAACTTTACTACGACCTTATAGAAGACTGGGAGCTCATAGAAAGCTCTTTCCTTAAGCAATATGGGATAAGATTAAGAGCAGATGATGATATGAGCTGGTCGGAATTTACATCACTGCTATCTGGAATAATGCATGATACACCATTAGGCCAGATAGTAGCTATAAGGTCAGAGAAAGACCCTAAGGTGCTTAAAAATTTCAATAAAGAACAAAAAAGAATAAGAAATGAATATTTGAAGAGAAGAGCAGAAAAGAGGAAAGAAAACCCAAACGAATACAATACCTATTGGAAAAACTTTCAGGAATGGGCAAAACAATCATTTAGTTAGAGAAGGAGGTGAACATATTGGAGGATAAAGGTTCAAAACAAGCAAAAACAGTAGTTGGACAATTGGCTTTTGAGTTAGGTGTTGACATGAATTCACTTAATTCGTCATTAAGAAAAGCTACAAAAAGTGCAGATGTACAATTAACATCATCGTTTAAAGGAATTGGCAAAAAAATAGCAGGTGCTTTAGGAACGGCAGCGATAGTATCATTCACAAAATCGTGCATCGACTTAGGCTCATCCGTATCTGAAGTACAAAATGTAGTAGATACAACATTCACATCAATGTCTGCACAAGTAAATGATTTTGCTAAAAATGCAATGACTACATATGGTTTAAGTGAGCTTAAAGCTAAAGAATATGTATCTACACTGGGAGCGATGTCGCAATCTATGGGAACAACAGAGGCGAAAGCCTATGAAATGTCTACAGCGGTAGCAGGTCTTGCCGGTGATGTGGCATCATTTTACAATCTTGATACAGATGAAGCATATAATAAGCTTAAAGGCATATGGACAGGCGAAACAGAGGCATTAAAATCATTAGGTATTGTAATGACACAGACTGCATTAGACGAATATGCTCTCAATGAAGGATTTGGAAAAACTTCTGCAAAAATGACCGAACAAGAAAAGCTTTTGTTAAGATACCAATATGTAACAAGCTCGTTAGGTAAGGCGACAGGAGATTTTGTTAAAACACAGGACAGCTGGGCAAACCAAACAAGAATACTTTCGTTAAGATTTGACAGCCTTAAAGCTAGCCTCGGAAAAGGTTTTATTAATATCTTAACACCACTTTTAAAAATCGTTAATCAATTAGTAGAACGGTTGGCGGTATTGGCGCAAGGCTTTGCAGATTTTACAGCAACATTGTTCGGAGTCAGTGAGGCCAGCGATGGCTTATCTCAAATAACAAATAGTGCAACAGACACAGCTGGTGGCATAGATAATATAACAAATAGTACAAAAGAAGCTTTAAAGGAGCTTGCAGGGTTCGATAAGATAACAAAGCTAGGAGACAGTACACAGTCTTCAGGAACATCATCCGATGTGTCTGAAATGATACCAGGTGGTACAGTATCTAATCAGGTAGGTGTAGTTTTAGGAGCAGCAGAAAGTCTAAAAGAAATACTAGGACCACTAACAGAAAGCTTTGAAGATTTTAAGGCAGCAGTTGAACCATTTGGAAAACATATTGGGGAAGGTCTCGTATGGCTATATGAAAATGCATTAAAACCACTCGCAACATGGACGATAACAGACTTGGTACCCTCATTTTTAGATATGCTATCAGGAGCTATTGAGCTTTTAGATGGAATAATAGAAGCATTTAAACCTACAGGAAAATGGTTGTGGGATAATTTTCTAAAACCACTCGCAACATGGACTGGAAGTTTGATTGTTGATTTATTCAATGACTTAGGAGATGCTCTTAGCTCAATGAGCAAAAATAAAGATTTATGCACATTTCTAGCATCATTACTTACTACATTCACTGCATTTGAAGTAGGAAAAGCTGGTTATAAAGGAATAACCAATTTGTATGATAAAGTCAAGAATTTGGGAGCTATAGGAAAAGTTTCACTTGCAATTACAGCAGCATTTGTAGCGGCAGATGTTGGGTTTAATTTGGGAAATAAATTATATGAATTACTCTCTGGCGAAAAAGTTGAAATGTCAGCATCAATGCAGATAAAATACCTTTCCGATGCTACATGGGATGAAATAGGACACGCATTCAAAAAGATGGTAGATGATTGTATAGAATATATAAAATCATTATTTGGAATGGATAGTAATAGTTCGAGTTCACATACAAATACAAGTGGTTCGGGAAGAACACATAGCGGTGATGGTAGATCATTCGGAAGATCACATAGCGGTGGTGGTAGATCATTAGATAAGAATGAATTAATAGGAAATAGTGGTGAGGCAGAAGAAAAAGGAAAGAAAATAGGAAGAGCTATGGCTAAAGGTGTTACTTCAGGCTACACCTGCAGCATAGGAACCTCATTAGGAACGGTAAGCGATGCTACTAACACATTGGTAAATAAAGGAATAAAGGAAAAGATTTCAAAATTACCGTCTTTTATGCAAAGCACAACAAGGTCATCCCTTAATACAATATCTAGGGAAACAAGTTCAAATACATCCATTTGGACCTCGTTTAAGTCTTTGGTAGATAGCTCAGTCAAAAAGCCATTCTCAGATGTGGGAGGCTATTATAACAATGTCTTTTCAGATGCATGGAGAAAGATAAGCAATTCAGCAAGCTCAAATACTTCTATCAGTAGTGCCTTTAAATCGCTGGTAGATAATTCAGTAAAAAAACCATTTAAAGGCATAGGAGACCATTATGGCAATCTTTTTTCAGATGCATGGCGAAAGATAAAAAATTCAGCAAGTAGCGCATCAGGAGATTTTGGAAAGATAAATGATTCATTTAGCTCTTCATATAAAAATATAACAAATAAGCTTATATCAGGAATAAATACATCTATTGCTGGTCCTTTTAAAACTATTAATAATACCTTAAATAAAGTTAGAAATATATCAGTATTTGGTTTAAAACCATTTTCTAAGCTATGGAATAATAATCCGATTGGATTAGGTAAATTAATACCATTTCTTGCAGAGGGAGCATATGTTAAACCAAATACACCACAGCTTGCTATGATTGGTGATAATAGACATCAGGGCGAAGTAGTTGCACCTGAAGATAAATTAAAAGAGATGGCATTAGAAGCAGTAAGGGCAGCAGGAAACGGATACAACAGAGAAATATTAGCAACACTTAAGCTTATTTTACAGATATTACAAGGCTTTGACTTAAATATTGTCATAGATGGAAAAAAACTAAAGGATATCATTGTAGACAAGATAAACGAACAGACTAGAGCAACTGGTGTTTGTGAAATCACATTATAGGAGGTGGCAGATGGCTATTATATCAGTAAAAAAAGGTACAAGCATAATCGAACTGCCAGCACCAAGCACTATTTCGGTTGGAAGCGAAATAATATGGTCAGCGAATACCGGCAGAACATCGACAGGTAAAATGGTGGGAGATGTTATTGCAGAAAAAGATACACTTCAGATAACATGGGAATACCTTGTTACAAGTGAAAAAAATAAAATAAAAGACAATCTATCACCAGGATTTTTTACATTAAAAATCAATATTGATGGAACTGATGAAGAAATTACTGCCTACAGAGGCACACTCACATCAGAAGCAATAGGACAGCTTAGTGATGGCTTGTTCTATTATCGTTCTGTATCTGTGGATATCGTAGAACAATAGGAGGAGCTAATGTATAAAAGTATAAGCGAAAAGTGCAAAGAAATTTTAAGTAGAAGCAGTAGAAGATTTACTACTTCTATTATTTTAAATGAAAATGAGTGTAGCGATATAAAAAGCTATACACTGACATTAGGCTCATCAGGAGATAAAGCACCACTTATAGGAAGCACCGTAAGTGGCGCTTTAGAAATGATACTTAATACAGAATTGGCTCTAAAAAATCATGAAATAGAGCTGATTCAAAAAGTAATGCTTGATGATGGCGCATATGAAAATATACCAATGGGATATTATACAGTTACCTCAGCAATAAATAATGGTTCATACATAACTATAAAGGCAGCAGGATGTTTATCTACAAAAGGCGAAAAAGCATATTTTAGTAGTTTGGAATATCCAAATACTACAATAAATGTATTAAATGAAATATCGACTCTTTCAGGTATAAAAATCCACACGGAGGAACTTACAGAAATAGAGATAGCTTCCAAACCAGAAGGATATACCTACAGAGAAATGATAGGTTATATTGCAGCAATGTACGGAGCATTTGCGACAGAGGATAGAGATGGATATGTGCGCCTAAAATGGTATGAAAAATGTGAGACGGATATTTTTAAGGATAAAATATCAGAACCTAATTTAGAGCAGGATAAGGCACTATTAGCGTCATTTAAAGTTACATCAAACGAAAATACTTTTACAAAAGGCACTGGACTAAATGGTATTAATATCAGCAATCCATTTATGACGGAAGCTGCAATGGATATAGCATGGGAATCTATAAAAGATTTTGTTTATACACCAGGAACAATTCATATACTATCAGCAACACCTTGTATGGATATATGGGACATGTATGACCTGAATAATAATATTGTTATAGGCTGCTCATTAGTATATACATATGACGGTGGTTTGCAGGCGGATATAACAAGCGAAGGATTTAGCGAAACAGATAGCACATCAAATGCTGGTCCATTAACTAGACAGATGGAAAGATATTATGCAGAGCTTGTGCTTATCAATAAAGCGATGGTAAATACGCTGACAGTAGAGAAAGCAGATGCAAGATATATAGCTGTAGATAAACTTGATGTAGTCATTGCAGATATAGAAGAAGCTGTTATTGGCGATTTAACAGTAAACTTTGCTGACATTCATCTTTCAAATATAGATGTGGCAGATATCGGCAAATTCTATGCTAAAAGCGGAATTTTAGAAAATGTGCTAATAGAAGAAGGCAGCGTTACCGGTGAACTTAAGGGTGTACATATTTCAGGTGATTTGATTACAGCAAACACACTTAAAGTGAAAGATTTATTACTAGAAGGTGAAGACGGTCTTATATACCAAATAAATGCTCTTTCAAGTGGTTTAACAGCTTCCCAACTATCAGATGAAGCATATCAGAATAAATTATCAGGTACTGATTTATTAGCGAAATCGGTTACAGCAGACAAGATTAATGTAAAAGACCTAACAGCCTTTGGAGCAAATATAGCAGGATTCAAAATAAAAAAGAATTCAGAACTAGCTCTAGAAAATGCGATTGTAGATAGTGGTACTTTCACAGATAATGGAAATGGATCCTGGAATCTAAACGGAACAATTCATTTTAATTATATTAATTATTTTGGATATGAATTAGAATTTGTATATGGATGTTCATCTTTAAAAACGAAGACTATAAATGTTACAATAAATGGAAAATATCAAGATGAAGATTTAGAACCATATAACAGCATGGATACAATAATAAACAAAACAGGTCAAGAGGAGTATTCAAAAACAATAATCCCATACGGAATAATAAAGTTAAAAAGTAGCAATGGAAATTATGTGGTTCCAGATAAAATATCTGTATCCATTTCTTGTGATGACTTGGATGTTTTTGAATTTGATATCGAAGGTCTTACATATGGTTCAATATCTTATGGAACAGATACACTGGCCGGAAATGCAAAGAGCATATATCTTTCTGCCGAAGGTATAAGTTTAGGAAAAAAATTCGTCGTAACACCAGACGGATATATGACAGCTATGGCAGGGAAAATAGGCTGCTTAAATATTAATGAACTAGGAAAGCTGACAACAGAAATTAGTGGCGACCCTGCATTAATAGACGAATATATCTCGCTAAAATATGAGGCAGGTAATGTAGGCATTACAGACTCTATTTATGCAACTATTAATGGTACAAGCGGAATTACAGCAAGAGGACTTCATGCTTACAGACAACATAGTTATAGTGATATTTACGGAACTTATAATACAAATCCGTATGATAGAGAAGATGTTGAAACCACAGTAACATCAGATTGTATAAGGACAACAAGGAAATTTTATGAAGGCATAGAAACAGTAGGTACACTTACAGGAAATATTAATTTTTCAACTCTAATAGAAAAGAATACAACCTATTCGTTGTGCGATATCACATTTGACAGAGTGGAAATGAAATATTTAGAAGCTGATAGAATAGAAACGACAAGTGGAACTGTTGAAAATTTAAAAGTATCAGGCTCGCTTAATGCTACATTGTGGAAAGGAGCAGGTGGGAGAGGTTTAATAGATGCTATAACAGTGACTATATCAGGCACAATAAATGCAAGTAGTACAGGAACGCTATCGGGTACATTCAATATTCCAACTGGATACAGCTCGTGTGGAGTAATAGGCTATAACTTAACAACATATTCATTATCACCTGTAACAGTTAAAGTAGCAGGAAAAACAGTCACAATAGCAGTTAGAAATTTGACAACATCATCTGTAAAGGTATCAAGTGGTAGTGCAGTAGTTTTGTTAGTAAAAAATACAGCTTAAAAAATAAACACTTTAAGCAGTTCGCTAAACTGCTGTTTAACGCACAAAGAAAGGAATAAAAAAATGAAGAATTTTGAAATAGTAAGAAATATAAACAACTTAACCGAATTTAAAAACAGAAACAAGGATACTAAGATACCAATAAAAATTAGTTTTACAATCAACAGAAATCTAAAAACACTGGTTAAAGAATACACTGTATATAAGGAAACCCTCGAGGAATTAGAGGCGGAATACAAATGTAGTGCCAGTTCGATTTCTGATGACACTCCACAAGAATTCGTGTCAAAATTAAATGAATTGTGTAATACGGATGTAGATGCGGAGATAGATAAAATAAATGAAAGCGATTTTGGCGAATACGATATAACACCGTACGATTTGGACCTGCTTTCATCAATTATTAATTACTAGGAAAGGAGGAAACATATGCTAAACGAGATTGTCACTGTTCTGGGAGTGGCATCTATTCCGTCAATGGTAGTTGCCGGAATAGTAAGCTTCCAGATAAATAAGCTACAAAAACATATTGACGACAAAGAAAAATCACGCTCCGAGCGTGATTTTTTAGTTGTAAAAGGTACATTAGCAGCCATATCTTTAGGAGAGGCGCAGGCAAATGAGCTTCTAAAAACAAATAAAGTAAATGGTGACACCACAAAGGCGTTAGAATATGCCAGTGGTGTGAAACACGAATTGCAAGATTTCTATACCAGGCAAGGAATCGAAAATTTAAAGTAAAGGAGATTTTATTATGAGAGAAAAAACTAAGAAATGGTTAAAGGCAGCAGGAGTAAGAGCAGTAAGGACAGTAGCACAGACAGCGGTGGCCACAATCGGAACCAGTGCAGCAATGGGAGATGTTAACTGGCTTATGGTGGCCAGCACATCAGCATTAGCAGGTATATTGTCATTATTGACAAGTGTTGCAGGCATCCCAGAAGTAACAGAATAGGAGCAATAATATGAAATCAACGGAATTTATTGAAAAAATTAAAAATGTAGCAGACAATTACAACACAGTATATGGTAAGGGTGGCTTCGGTCATCCTTGCACAGAAATGACTATTGAAAACCTTAAAGCAGCATATCCAGATTGGTATGATACTGCGAGGGCAGAAAGTCTTAGGAAGTTTGTAGGAAAACAGTATTATATTTTTGATTGTGTGTGTTTAATAAAGGCAGTGCTGTTTTGGGGTTGGAGTGGAAATTTTAATGCTGCATATGGAGGGGCTATGTATGACGGAAAGACGGATTATACAGAGAAAGGATTGCTTAATGCTTGCACTTTTACAAGTGATAATTTCAATATAATTGTTCCTGGGGAACTTGTATATATGCCAGGCCATGTGGGGGTTTATGTTGGAAAAGGTCAAGTGATAGAATGTTCGCCAAAGTGGAAGAATGGTGTTCAATATAGCAATCTTGGAAATCTTGCAAAGTATAAGACAGGTAATAACAGAGTGTGGTCCAGACACGGTAAGCTTCCTGGTATTGATTATTCTGTGGCTACCTCTACAGATGAATGTAAAACATATACTGTTATCAAAGGCGACAGTTATTGGCTCATTGCCGAAAAGGTGCTAGGAAAAGCCAGCAGATTTAAAGAAATACAGGCTTTAAATGGCAATAAGAATCTGTATCCAGGAGATGTTATCAAGATACCAACAGATAAAATAACTACAACAGCCGAAGCAGCAGCGAAAAAGCTTGTTGTTGGCTCAAAAGTAAAGGTAAAGGCTGGAGCTATGTTCTGTAATGGTATTCAGCCGGCAAAATTTGTATATGCAACAAAATATGATGTATTGAAAATTTCAGGAGATAAGGTAGTTATTGGTGTGGGTAAAACAGTTACAGGTGAAATGAAGATAAATAATTTAATCATTCAGTAATGTTAGGGCAGGTCTTGTGAGGCGACAGAAACCTCAAAGGACCTGCCATATTTTTATATTTTGCGGTGCCAATTTTTAATATTATTTTAATATTTTTGCTTTTAGCTTATAAAAACTGTTGACAATATACCCAAAAGGGTATATAATGATATATGTAACAAGGAGAAATAAAGCAGAAAGGAGAAAAAACAGATGGCTAAGAAAAATAAAAAAAGGCTATCCCCAAAAGAGATAGCCGAGCTGGTTATCAAAGCGGTTATTGCGGTAGCAGCTTTGATAGAAGCTCTTAAATAAGTTTCCAAGAGGGAAGGGGCGAAAGCCCCACCCTTACAAGTATATTAGCATATCTGTTAGAATAAAGCAATGAATAAAAAAATAGAAAAGTTAAGTAACGCAATGGTTTATATCTTGGCTATATTATTAGTTATTGCATCTGTTACAAAATGGAATGTTGTAGTTAGGACACTTGTAATAGTTGATGCTCTAATATTGCTTGGAACTGTGTTATATAAGCTCATTACAAGAAAATAGAAAAAGCTGTCCTATCGGCTAGACGGGGGAAAGGAAAAACTTGGACATAGGCTCAAATATTAAAAAGGCAAGAATGGCAGCAGGTATTACTCAAAAGGAACTTGCTGAACGAATGGAAGTGACCCAGAAAGACATAAGCAGATGGGAAAATAATAGCAGAGGAATAACAGCAAGCTCACTTGCAAAATTATGCAAAGAGCTTGGTGTATCAGCAGATGAAATTCTCGAGTTAAAATGAAAAAAATAAGCCTGTATAATGTTAAAACTATGTTAAATTTATACAGGCTTTTTTAGTGGGATAAGTAAAATAAAAAAGAGTTGCAAAGCCTTGTTTTTGGCTGTAATAGAGGGAAATTATAACATATCTTAACCTTCTAAAAAGACAATATCCCTAGTGGAACAACGGTCCACCATACTGTGAAATAATTATCTCTGCCAGTTTTGGATCACGGGTTTTAATATTTACAGGAAACTGTAATCTTTTTTCATAACTCCACATATTTACATACCTCCTTTTGACCATGGAAGCGGAGCCGAAGTCCAATCCCAGCCATTATCTGTGTCTACCATATACGAATAAATAGGGCCATATTTAGTAGTATATTGTTTCAAGACCATATGACGAAGTGTCATTAATTCGCTTATACATTCTATAGCATCCTCACAATTTGGGTGGGTATCGATAAATAAACGAAGGTCATCAATGGCAAAGCTTATAATTTGCAAATGCTCCATTAATTGACATTTAGGCATATTTTCAAATACAGAAGGGTTGTTTGCAGAACATATATAGTTTAAATATTTAAAGCTGTTGTTTCTAAAATTATTATTGCTGCTGCCACAATTATTATTTAAACAACTCATTTTGAACACCTGCCTCCCATAAAAGGTTTATTAAGATCCTTGAAAATAGTACCTGCTATATATCCACATTTGAAATTGTCAAGATTTCTAAATTCCTGCCAGGGTACATATGCCATTGCAATATTCATATTTGTTCTATTGCATCTGGAATAGTTACAATTCATATTGTTATTCATAGAGAAGTCCTTTCAATATAATTACACTATTAATATATTCATTTATATAAGATTAGTGAGAATGTGATAAAAAATTTGTGAATATTAATATGAATGGTTGCAATGGGTAATAAAGTAGTATACTATTATAGATATTATAAAGGTTTGACTAAAAAAGATAAAAATCATACTATTATTAGATAAATGAAAGGGAAAAAATGGAACAGGAAACACAAATAAAACAAAGAGTTATTAATGAGATTGGAAAAGCAGTTATAGGAAAAGAAGAGGTTATAATTAAAGCTTTTGCTACCATATTAGCAGGTGGACACATTCTTTTTGAGGATATTCCAGGAGTTGGTAAGACTACTATGGCTATGGCTATTTCAAAGGTGCTTAGTCTTCAGTATAATAGATTGCAGTTTACTACAGATGTAATGCCATCAGATGTATTGGGCTACTCCTTATACAATAAAGAAGCAGGTGTAATGCAGTATAAAAAGGGCGTTATAATGTGTAATCTGTTTTTGGCAGATGAAATTAACAGAACATCTTCAAAAACGCAGTCTGCATTGCTTGAGGCAATGGAGGAGGGAAGGGTAACAGTAGATGGAAAAACAATGGAGCTTCCAACACCATTTACTGTTATTGCAACACAAAATCCTACTGGCTCTGCTGGTACTACTCTGTTACCGGATTCTCAGCTTGATAGATTTATGGTAAAACTAAGTATGGGTTATCCAACCAAAAAAGACGAGATTAATATCCTTAAGAGTAAATTTGGTGGAAAAAACCCATTAGAAGATATAGAAAAGGTGCTTACAGCAGAAGAAATAATAGAAATAAAAAAGCAGGTTTCAAATATATATGTACATGATGCAATGTATGACTATATTGTGGATATTGTAAATGCTACCAGAAATACTGAGCTTTTAGATGTGGGCATTAGCCCAAGAGGAACAGTAGCACTTATAAATATGGCAAAGGCTATAGCTTTTATGAACAATAGAAATTATATAATACCTGAGGATGTACAATATGTATTCTTATCAGTTTGTTCACATAGGGTTATTCTAAGCCAGAAAGCAAGATTGGCAAAAATGAAGGAAGATCAGGTTTTAATAGAGATTGCCAAGCAAATTAGTGTAATTAGAACATAGAGGTAGCTATGATGATAGTATTATATTGTGTAATAGTCATAATCTTGCGCTGCATTGCTATTTTATTCAGCTCCTATCCAGCTTATTTAGCCTATAAATTATCAATAATTATACCAATTATTAGTATTGTAATATTGATTATTAATAGATTGTGCATAAAAGTAAGGATAAGTGTAAACGAAAAAGTGGTTTCAAAGGGAGATAATATTTCAGTATCTATACAGACCAAAAATATAGGAATATTCCCTTCAGGGGAAATAATTGCATATATGGAGTTGTATTATGGAGAGTATAGTCAGGCAAAGAAAAAAATTTGTTTTAGTAGTATGCCCTTTAAAAATACAGTGACCTTTCAAGTTGCTACAGAATATGCCGGAAATATGCGATTAATATGTAAAAAGGTGGAACTTTGTGATTACTTTAGAATGTTTAAATTTAAAATACAAAAAGGTAAGAGGAAATATGACATACAGGTATTGCCAAAGCCACTTCCTATACAAATAACCTATAATCAATGTGAAAGTCATGAAATTATAGAGGCCGACAGCTATCATCCTTTAAAAAAGGGCTACGATAGAACAGAATTATTTAATGTAAGAGAATATGTTCCTGGGGACAATTTGCGAGATATACATTGGAAACTTACAGATAGAATGGGCAAATATATGGTGAAAGAGTATTCGCTGCCTATTAGTGTAGGACTGGGAATTATAACTGATTTTACGGAATACGCCATAAATTTTGACTCTGTTATTGTTACAGACAAAATAATGGAGATAGCTTATTCAATATGTAATAATGTTTTGTTAGAAGGCGGCAAATATAATATTTATTACTTTAATAAAAATAATGGAATAATGGATCAGCAGCTAATTGATAGTGAAGAAAAGCTGACAGAATCCATTAATATAATATTAGACACAGTATTATTAAAAACAAATGAAAAAATAGAGGACGAGAGTATTGTTTTTGATAGATGTAATCAATACAACATTATATATATTACTTCAAAAATAAGTGAGCTGTTAGCACAAAGGATAAAGCTGGATGCAAATAAGAAGATAGCAGTAGTGCTTGTTGCGTTAAATGAAAATGCTGCAAAGGATCAGATTGCACAGCTGGATAGTGGCGTACAATATTATGTTGTTAATGCAAAGGCACAAGGAATAGGTAATATTAATGAAATTAGATTTTAAACGATATATAATGGCAATTTTGTTTGCTGTTATGCCAGTTGTAATTTTAAATAAAGCCATCTATATAAAATTAGATTGGATATCAATAATTATTACCGTATTTGTAACGGTTATGTTTATTTCTTTATTTAATACTAAGAATAAGCATATAAAAAGTGCCTCTATAGCTGTTGCTATATTACTTTTGCTTTTAACAAATAAGCCTTCATTAATATATGAGGGAATAAAAGCAATATCAAAAAGATACACCTCACTTATAGAGCTTTATAATAGCAAACAGGCTGTAGAGCTTATGACAGAAAATATAAAAAGTGTAAATACAGTTGTCAGGTTATATTTTGAAATTATGATTCCGAGCTTATTTGTGGTGTACAAAAATAAGCTGTGGAAAATGGTATATTTAGATGTAACAATACCGTTTATTATATTGATACTGGCTGTTGGTCTGACACCTTCTACTTTGGATGTGTATATATTTTCCTTTATGTATACAAATCTGGCTATTGAAAAAAACTATAAAAAGCGAGAGCTGGATTTAAATACAAATAGATCCTGCAACATAAAAAATGCTTATGTTAATGTGATTATGCTTATAGTGTTTCTGATAATTACAGTAATAAATGCAGTTAATCCTTATAAAAGAGATGAAAAAATGGACGAATATAAGGAAACTCTTAATGGATATTTGTCAGGAGAAAGGTCTTTTATTGAGGATATAAAGGAAACCTTTAATTTTAATAATGGCAATATTGGAGCAGGTGGTATGAATAATGGTAAGCTAGGTACAGTAGATCAGTTAAAATTTACAGGTGAAGAAAAGCTAAGGCTTTCATTATCCAGAAGTGATTTCTTTTATGGTGATAAAATATATATTAAGTCCTATGTAGGAAGTATATATACTGGCAACTCGTGGGAAAATGCAGATAGTGATATTAATAATGCAGTAATTGAAATACAAAATCGTGAAGGTATAAGTATGTCAGAGGTGGATGAGATTTCAAATACCTTTCTTAAATATAGTGATAATTATAGAATAAGCTATGGCTATAATGGGGAAACAGAAAGAATGGAGATAACAAATCTGGATAAGAGAAATAATAATGTGTTTTGGCCTTATTATTGTCAGACAGGTCTGGAATCCAAAAGCGATGGACAAAGAAAAAATACAGACAATGCCAAAAGCTGGATATATGAAAGATATGTACCGCTTGAAATTCCATCTACACTTGAATGGATGGAGTTTGTAGATTCGTGGGGAAAGTATCCGGCAGGTGCATACAGCATTTATGATAGTGGTGATGAAAGTGGGATAAGCCAGTTAACAAAGGCTGAGGATGTTCTTGACAGATATTATGCTAATGTAGCTGCTAAATACTATTTGGAAATACCAGAAAGCTTTAAGCAGACGGGAGATAGAATATTTGATCATAATATTTCTGACTATCTGGATTTGAAAAAATATTTTGCAGAATATTTACAAGGCAGCCAGAATTATATAGATTACGATGGCTTTACAGAAAAATATGACACAGCTAATAGTTATGAAGAACGATATGATGAGATTTTTAACAATTTAAATAAAAAAATCAAGGATTTTCCAACGGAAAAATATGGTTATGAAATACCAATCGAATATGTTAAGGAATATCTGAATAAAACCTGTGAATATTCCTTGGAGCCAGGAAAATTAAAAAATGGTGAGGATTTTGTTAATAAGTTTTTAAATGAAACTAAGAAGGGCTACTGTACTCATTTTGCCTCAGCTGCAGTATTAATGTTTAGGTATATGGGTATTCCTGCAAGATATGTAGAAGGGTATGTATGCGACAATTTAGAAATAAGTACAGATAAGATTTTAAAGGATGACTCAGCTCATGCCTGGGTGGAAATATTTGTAAAGGGAATGGGCTGGATGGCTGTTGATGTTACACCTTCAAACTATCGTAAAATCATAAGAGAAGGTATAAACAACAATTATGCTACAAAAAATAACAATAATGATACAAATGACCAGCAAAAAACTACAGCAGAAACTGAAATTAAGCAGACTACCTCATCCGAAGAAACTACTAAATCAGATTCTGAAAACGAAACTACCAGTAAGACATCAGGTGAAACTGCTACTATAAAAAATACCGGTGGCACAGGGACAGACAGTGGTAATGGCAGCAGCAGTAATATATCTGGTAAGTTAAATAAAAGTATATATATAATGCTTTGTGTTGTATTACTTATAGTTACCCTGTTCACGGCTTTTGGAATGATATATGCAAATGGAGCAGAACAGCAAAAGAAATATTTAGCTGTGTTAAAAGGCAGTGACAAAGAAAAAATATACAATATCTGTCTGGAACAATTAAGAAAATGGCTGGAGATAAAAAAAGTAGATTTGAACTTATTTGAAAGCAGAGAAATGATTATTGAAAAAATAATGAAGGCAGATGCTGGTGTTGGCAAAGAAGATGCTGCACAACTGGCAGATATTATAGTTAAGGGGCAATATAGCCAAAAGCCATTGGGAGATGAGGAAATAACCCAGCTGGTTAAAACTGTTGGGGAAATTACAAAACATATATATACAGAAAGCAGTTTTGCCAGAAAACTCAATTTGTACTATATCAAATGCTTGTATTTATCCAAAAAATAGGCTATAATCAAAATGATGACTTAAGATACAAGTCAAGAATTATGATATACGGAGGTATAGAAGAACATGTTAGTATCAGCAAAAGATATGTTACAGAAGGCTAAAGCAGGTAAATATGCAGTAGGTCAGTTCAATATTAATAACCTTGAATGGACAAAGGCTATTTTATTAACAGCACAGGAATTAAATTCACCAGTTATCCTTGGTGTTTCAGAGGGTGCTGGAAAATATATGACAGGTTATAAGACAGTTGTAGGTATGGTTAATGGAATGATGGAGGAGCTTAACATTACAGTTCCTGTTGCATTACACTTAGACCACGGCAGCTACGAAGGATGCTTAAAGTGTATCGAAGCAGGATTTTCTTCAATCATGTTTGATGGTTCACATTACCCAATCGAAGAAAATGTAGCTAAGACAACAGAATTAGTTAAAATCGTAAACGAAAAAGGAATGTCACTTGAAGCAGAAGTTGGTTCAATCGGTGGCGAAGAAGATGGTGTTATAGGTAGAGGCGAATGTGCAGACCCTAAGGAATGTAAAGCAATCGCTGATTTAGGCGTTACAATGCTTGCTGCTGGTATCGGCAATATTCATGGTAAGTATCCAGAAAACTGGGAAGGCTTAAGCTTTGAAACTCTTGATGCTGTTCAGCAGTTAACAGGAGATATGCCATTAGTTCTTCACGGTGGTACAGGTATTCCTGCTGATATGATTAAGAAAGCAATCTCTCTTGGCGTTGCTAAGATTAATGTAAATACAGAATGTCAGCTTGCATTTGCAGCAGCTACAAGAAAGTATATTGAAGAAGGTAAGGACCAGCAGGGTAAGGGCTTTGATCCTAGAAAGCTTTTAGCTCCTGGATTTGAAGCTATTAAGGCTACTGTAAAAGAAAAAATGGAATTATTTGGTTCAATCGGTAAAGCTGAATAATTAAAATTATTTTTGGCCGCTACCTTAGTGTGTTATGCTAATATTAAGGAGCGGCCATTTCTTTTAAACGGATGTAGAGTAAAGGATGATGAATTTATGAGCAAAAGTAAGAAAAGAAAATCAACAAATAGAAAAAATACATACAAAAAAAATATTCAGACAAAAATTAAAACAGATATTACAGATAGCAGTAAATCAAAGGATATAGTTGAAACTGAAATAGAAAACAATACTGCACAAGGTGTTTTGGCAGAATCAGATATAGATGAAATAATAAATGACCAGACAGATGATGAGATAAATGCTGAAATTGAAAAGGCTGAAGAACAGCAGAATACAACTGTAGATGAGGCAATAGAAAAAGAAATCTCAAAGGTCAAAAAATCTACAAATACAAGTGAGACATCTAATACAGACGAAATAGAAATCGAATTTATTGATTTAGAAAAGAAAAAGTCAAAGAAGAGAAAAATTACATCAATGGATATAGTCCGGTATGCAGTAATGCTTATAGCACTTTGCACCTTTTCTTATGCTTCCTATGAGCTTACATTAATACATATTAATGCACAGGAGACTACTGAGGCCAGCAAAAAAGAGGCAGATATTTTAAAGGTAGATATTGATGATTCTATAGATTATTACAATGCCAATGGTGAAAAGATTGTGCTTAACAATTCTGGAGATGGCAAAGCCTTTGTATGGGATTTTGAAAAAATAAAAGCATACAACCACAATGCAAAGGGCTATATCAGACAAGGCAAAGGCACTTATATTGACAATCCGGTAGTACAGCATCCTTCCAATAATGAATATTACTTAGAGCATTATTCTAATGATTATCCAAACGGAATAGGAAGTATCTTTATTGATTATAGAATTAAAGATGGACTTAATGCAAAGAATTGTATACTTTATGGACATAATGTAAAGGCTTGGGCAAATCACATTATGTTTGGCAGCTTAAACTTTTATTATGATGACCCACAGTATGGAAAAGACAATCCAACAATGGATATATATGTAGACGAACATCATTATGTATATTATGTATATGCTATATTTAAGGCTGAAGCAAAAGGAGATCCGGTATACACCTGGGAATTTGAAAATTCAGAGGCATTTATGAAATATGTTAATGAAAATAAAGCAAGGACAAAATATGAATTTCCAGACGCACCAGCTATTACGCCTGAATCAAAGATACTTACATTATCAACCTGTACAACTGACCACGATTATAGAATGATTGTCCAGCTGGTACGCGGTGAGGAGATATTTGATGTACCTGTAAAGGAAACAAATGAATAAAAAATAAAAAAAGTACTTGATTTTTTTAAAAATATGAGTTATTTTATTTGTGTCAATAGAAATGACATACATATAAAAATAATAATTTTGATTTTAAGAACAAAGGCGTTCCACTTTAGGTGTGGACGCCTTTTTTTACAGCATTACAGTAGTTATTATAAAAAATGTGTCATTAAGTATATGAAGTTTTGGAATGTTCCATATTTAAACTAGCATTTTTTTGATTTATATGTATAATGTATTTAAGAGAATAGAAAGGAAGAAGACTATGAGCGAAGTATTAAACGTAGAAGAGATTTTTGGTGAAAATGTATTTAATGTTGGTAAAATGAGAGAGCGTTTACCAAAGAAGGTATTTCAGGAAGTAATGAATGTAATGGAAAATGGTGGGGAAATGTCAATCGCTACTGCTGATGTAGTTGCTAAGGCAATGAAGGATTGGGCAGTTGAAAGAGGCGCAACACATTATACACATTGGTTCCAGCCACTTACAGGCATTACAGCAGAAAAGCATGATTCCTTTGTTACAAATCCAGATTCAGAAGGCAAAATGCTTATGGAATTTTCTGGTAAGGAATTAATTAAAGGTGAACCAGACGCATCTTCATTCCCATCAGGTGGTCTTAGAGCTACATTTGAAGCTAGAGGATATACAGTTTGGGATTGCACATCACCAGCTTTCTTAAAGGAAGATGCTACAGGCGTTGTACTTTGCATTCCAACAGCATTCTGTTCATATACAGGTGAAGCACTTGATAAAAAGACTCCACTTCTTAGATCGATGGAGGCAGTCAGCGAACAGGCTTTAAGAATAGTTAGATTGTTTGGCAATACAGAGGCTACAAAGGTTACAGCATCAGTTGGACCAGAACAGGAATACTTCCTTGTTGACAGACAGAAATATTTACAGAGAAAAGACTTAATCTATGCTGGCCGTACATTATTCGGTGCACCTGCTCCAAAGGGACAGGAAATGGATGACCATTACTTTGGAACAATTAGAGAGCGTATCGGCGCATATATGAAGGACATCAATATTGAATTATGGAAGCTCGGTGTATCAGCAAAGACACAGCATAATGAGGTTGCACCAGCACAGCACGAATTAGCACCTATATTTGCAACAGCTAATGTTGCTGTAGATCACAATCAGTTGATTATGGAAGTTATGAAGAAGGTTGCAAGCCGTCATGGTCTTGCTTGTCTGCTTCACGAAAAGCCATTCGCAGGTGTAAATGGTTCTGGTAAGCATGACAACTGGTCGCTTACAACAGATAACGGCGTAAATCTTTTAGACCCAGGTAAGACACCAAATGAAAACATCCAGTTCTTATTGGTACTTGCTTGTATTATGAAGGCAGTTGATACACACGCAGATTTACTTCGTCAGTCAGCATCAGATGTTGGTAATGACCATAGACTTGGAGCTAACGAAGCACCTCCAGCAATTATCTCAATGTTCTTAGGCGAGCAGCTTACAGATGTTGTTATGCAGCTTGTTGAAACAAACGAAGCTAAGAGCTGTTTAAAGGGTGGAAAACTTGAAACTGGTGTATCTACATTACCAGATGTTACAAAGGATGCAACAGATAGAAATAGAACATCGCCATTTGCATTTACAGGCAACAAGTTTGAGTTCCGTATGGTTGGTTCTGCAGATTCAATCGCAAGTCCAAATACTACTCTTAATGCTATTGTTGCAGAAGCTTTCTGCGAAGCAGCAGATATATTAGAGAAGGCAGACGATTTCGATATGGCTGTACATGATTTAATTAAGGAATATATGACAGACCATCAGAGAATCGTATTCAACGGCGATGGATATTCAGATGCTTGGATTGCAGAGGCTGAAAGAAGAGGCTTACCAAATATTAAGTCAATGGTTGAAGCTGTAGAAACACTTACAACAGAAAAATCAATCAACTTATTCGGCAAGTTTGGTATCTTTACAAAGGCAGAGCTTGAATCAAGAGCAGAAGTATTATATGAAACCTATGCAAAGAGCATTAACATTGAAGCTCTTACAATGGTAGATATGGCTTCTAAACAGATTATTCCAGCAGTTGCTAAGTATGCAAAGACACTTGCTGATGCAGTTATTGCAGTTAAGGAAGCAGGCGCAGACGCATCAGTTCAGGCTGAATTACTTACAGAAACTTCTGCATTATTGAAGGCAGCAAAGGAAGCTTTAAAGAAGCTTGTAAATGTTCAAAAGGAAGCTGTTGCAATGGCAGAAGGAAAAGAACAGGCATTCTTCTACAAGGATGTTGTTAAGGCTACAATGGATGAACTTAGAGCTCCAGTTGATAAACTTGAAATGATAGTTGACAAAGAAGCTTGGCCAATGCCTTCATATGGTGATTTATTATTTGAGGTATAATCTTTCATATAGTAAATATGCCATTATAAAGATATTGCAGAATAAAAAATAATAATATATAATTCTCTTTAATAAAAGGGAGTAGCTTTCAGGCTAGCTGTTATACGATTTCGTCATCACGATTAAAAATCCGGAGCGTATATAATAAGCGAGACTTTTATTGCAGATACATATATGGATGTTGATATTTATTAGTATTGAAAAGTATTAATACAATATTAATGTTCATATTTGTATGCAATAGGTTTCGCTTCTTTGTTATAGTGACGAGAAATATGACGAAGGGCTTTGCCGGCAGAAAATTATATTACGCCATATGCTCGCAAGAGAGTGTATTATATTTATATGGGGCTTGTGCTTGCACAAAGTGACATATAAATATAATATGCAGAGCGTTTGCAGCAGCATAAGGCGAAAAATAAAAGGTTTGTTGGCAAACGCTGCGAGCATATGGCGACCACCGAACAGCGAGAAGCGTTAGCTTCGAGCTGTGTGAAGGCAAGCAATAAAACATATAAAGGCAAGTCATAAACCTAAGCAAACATACCAACCCACAGTATAAATGTAAGCCTTTTTATAATTAATAAGCAAAAAATATGTATTTTGGAGGAAAAAAATGGATATTGTAAAAAATGTACTATTACTCTTAGTAGGTTTTGTTCTATTAGTTAAAGGAGCAGATTTTTTTGTAGAAGGAAGTGCTTCTGTAGCCAGAAAACTGAAAATACCAAGCATAATAGTTGGACTTACTATTGTAGCAATGGGTACCAGCTTACCAGAATTAGCTGTTAGTCTTAGTGCAGCTTTAGAGGGGGCTAATGAAATTGCTGTAAGTAATGTAGTAGGCTCTAATATTTTTAATCTTATAGTTGTATTAGGCGTATGTGCAGTAATTTCACCTATTGCTGTTGATAAATCAGTTATGAAAAGGGAAATGCCATTTATGATTGGAATAACAACTTTGCTTGCTGTTATGATTGGTGATTATTTTATACCCTGGACTAAAGTTTCAAAGGCAGGAGAAATCGTAGGTTCAATTTCAAGATTTGATGGAATAGTTTTATTAATATTATTTGTGATTTTTATGGCGGTTACTGTAAAAACAGCTCTTAAATCAAGAAAAAATGCTACAGAATCCAATGAAGAAAATAAAAAAGAAATTAGTCTTTTACTTAGTATAGTGTACATTGCAGGCGGTATTTGTGCTATAAAATTCGGTGGGGATTTTGTAGTTGATAGTGCTTCCTTTATTGCAACCAAGCTGGGAATGAGCCAGACCTTAGTAGGGCTTACAATAGTAGCTGTAGGAACCTCGCTTCCGGAGCTTGTTACATCAATAGTGGCAGCAAAAAAAGGAGAAACCTCACTTGCTATTGGAAATGTGGTAGGCTCAAATATATTTAATATTTTGCTTATATTAGGCGTTTCTGCTACAATTTGTCCTATAAGTGTGACAATGGAGGCTTTAATAGATATAGTGGTTGCATTGGTGGTAAGTATTGTAGTATTTATATTTGGCAAGTCAAAGGAAAAAATTAATCGTGCAGAAGGTGCAATTATGGTCTTGATTTATGTAATATATATGGTATATGCTATAATAAGATAATAAATAAAAACAAATACGGAGGAAGAAAATGGTTGGCACATATAAATGTCCTAGCTGTGGAGCTCCTATAGAGTTTAACAGTAAGGAAGGAAAGTTAGTATGCAGTTACTGTGGTACTCAGGTGGATGTAAGTCAAATGGACGCAGAAACACAAAAGTATGACTGCGTGGTTGAGGATTTAGAAAAGGAAGATGCACAGTATGGAGATTTTGCTGCATATAAGTGTGAAAATTGTGGCGCAGAGATTTTAACAGATGAAAATACTTCTGCTACTACCTGCAGCTATTGTGGAAGTCCTGCAATTATAAAAGGCAGACTTACAGGCCAGTTAATGCCGAAGTCAATTATACCTTTTAAGTATAACAAGGAGCAGGCAAAGGATACTTTTAAAAAGTGGACCAGAAAGGGACCTCTTACTCCGGGCTGCTTTAAGAAGGAGGCAACTATAGATAGTATAAAGGGTATATATGTACCTTTCTGGTTATATGATTATGCAGCCCATGTTGACATGAATGCAAGAGCTACAACAGTATCTACCAGACGCTCTGGAAATACAGAATATACAACTACATCCTACTATGCAGTTGACAGAGCTATGGATTGCAGGTTTGAAAAGATACCAGCAGATGCTTCAGAAAAAATGCCGGATAGTATAATGGATAGACTTGAGCCATTTAATTATACAGAGTTGGCACCTTTCAAGATGCCATATTTATCAGGCTATAGCTCTGAAAAATTTAATTATACAAAGGAAGAAATGAATTATAGAGCAGAGTCCAGAGCAAGGTCATATGCCTTTACAGAATGCAGAAATTCCATAACAGGCTATAATAGTGTGCAGGTACAGCATTCCAACACCAGATTACAAAGACTTGACACTACATATGCACTGCTTCCGGTGTGGATGCTTAATTATGTATATAATGGAAAACAGTATATGTTTGCTCTTAACGGACAGACAGGAAAATTAGTAGGCACCCTACCTATATCAAAAGGAAAAGCGGCTGCGTGGTTCGGAGGTATCTTCGCATCTGTTTCAGCAATATTATTCTTATTAGGAGGGCTTTTAGGATGAGAAAATTAATGAAAAAAATCAGCCTGCTTACAGCAATGTTAGTAGTATTTATTTCTGTATGTGGATATGCTTACTCTACAAATCATAAGAAGGTATATGATGAGGCAGAGCTTTTTACAGAGAGTGAAATTGCAAATATAGAAAAGCTTGCAAAGCAATATGGTGATGAAGTACAAATGGACTTAGTTGTCTATACAATCAATACCAATGAGCATAAAACAGCCAGAGAAATTGCTGATGACTTTTATGATGAAAATAAGTTTGGCTGGGAGGACTGTGATGGCTCCGGTGGCTTATTACTTATTGATATGTATCAAAGAGAAATATATATTTCTTTTGCCGGCTTAGGTATAGCTTACATAGATGAAAATACTGAAAATGATATATTAGATGTATTGCAGGATGATGCTAAGGCTGGAAATTATTACGAGGCTGCTGTTCATTTTGTAAAATTAGTTAATGAAGCTGCAACTGAATTCCGTAATAATGATGATTATAAAGAGGTGCTTGAAAACTGGTATAATGGGGAATATAGTACATATGATGATATTGCTGCAATGGTTGAGCCAAAGGAGCCAACTGTTTTTACAACCTTTAAAAATCCACTATTTACAGTTGGAGTTGCGGGAGTAATAGCTATAATAGTTGTACTTGTAATGCTATATCAGGCAAAAACAAGAATGACAGTTGACAGCAGGACATATCTTGCACAAAACAGCTTGAGATTTCCTGTTAGAAATGATAGATTTATAAATAAGACGACTACTTCAAGAACAATAGAAAGCAGCAGTAGTTCGTCAGGTGGAAGTCATTCGCATCATAGCAGCAGTGGAAGAAGTCATAGTGGTGGAGGAAGAAGCTTCTAAGCATCAGGACTTTCAAACTGGGAGAAAGTGCGTCTGCTTTGAAATAACTGATGTTGTACACATAGATATAAAATTTATGTTTAGCAAATATAAAAAAGGAGAACAACAATGGAACAAAAAAATCCAGTAGTTACAATCACAATGGAAAATGGAGATATTATCAAGGCGGAATTATATCCTCAGATTGCTCCAAACACAGTAAACAATTTTATTAGTCTTATAAATGAAGGCTATTATGACGGACTTATATTCCACAGAGTTATAAGTGGCTTTATGATTCAGGGCGGCTGCCCAGACGGAACAGGTATGGGTGGTCCCGGTTACTCAATTAGAGGCGAATTTGCTTATAATGGCTTTGCAAATGACTTAAAGCATACAGAAGGAGTTCTTTCTATGGCTAGAGCAATGGATCCAGATTCTGCAGGCTCACAGTTTTTTATTATGCACAAAAACTCTCCACATTTAGATGGTCAGTATGCAGCTTTTGGTAAGGTTATTGAAGGCATGGAAAATGTAAACAAAATCGCAGAATGTATGACAGATTTCGGCGATAGACCATTAGAGGTTCAGAAAATGAAGAATGTTACAGTTGATACCTTTGGTGTAACATATCCTGAACCAGAAAAATGCTAAAGGCAATTATTTTTGATATGGATGGTGTAATTGTAGATAGTGAGGTCATTCATTATGAAGCAGATAAAAAAATGCTGAAGGAAGGCTTTAACATTAATCTGCAATATGACTATTATAATAAGTATATTGGTGGTACAGTTTCCAATTTATGGAAGGGTATTATTAGAGATTTTAATATTCAAAATGAAGATGAATATTCACTTAATACCTATGCCGACAAAATACTTGAGAAAATGCTTGAAAAAGAGGGCTACCCGGCAGTCGCAGGTGTAGTCCCTTTTATTAAGAAGATTAAAGAAGAGTACAACCTAAAGCTGGCTGTGGCATCTTCCTCATCTATGTCAAGAATAAAGAAAAATCTGAAAAATTTAGGTATAGACAGTTACTTTGAAGTAATAACCAGTGGTCAGGATATGGGAGTGTCAAAGCCAGATCCGGCAGTGTTTTTAGAGGCAGCAAGGCTGTTGCAGGTAAGCCCAAAGGAATGTGTTGTAATTGAAGACTCCTATAATGGCATACAGGCAGCGAAAAATGGAAATTTTACCTCGCTTGGCTTTATTAATCCAAATTCAGGCAATCAAAAGCTTAACGACGCCAATGCAGTATTTGAGGATTTTTCAAATTTGGATATGAATTTTATAAATCTGATATATTGTCATAATGTAGGAGAGCCGGCTGTTATAATGAAAACCAAGAGGCTTATTGTAAGAGAAATAACAGTAGAGGATGTTAGCAGGCTATATGAAATTTATGATGAAAATATAACTAAGTATATGCCAGGACTTTTTGAAAATATTCAGGATGAAATAGAATATACTAAAAGCTACATAAAAAATGTATATGGACTGTACCACTACGGAATATGGACATTAGAAAGAATTGAGGACGGAAAAATAATAGGCAGGGCAGGAATTGAATATAAGGAAATAAGTGGCAGCAGATATACTCACGAATTAGGATATATGATAGGCAGCAGCTATCAAAATCAAGGATATGCAGGGGAAGCCATAGCAGGTATTTTATCATATATGAAGGAATACTATGGGATAGCAGATATTTTTGTAAAGGTAAATGAGAATAATGAAAAATCAATGCACCTGGCGAAAAAATACGGCTTTGATTTTTCTAAGAAAGTATATGATGAAGGCTATATAGTAGGTGAGCTTATATAAAAAAAGACAAACAAAAAAGATGTGACAGACATATCTTTTTTGTTTGGTTATTTGGTTGACTTTGTATAATAAATAAAAGGGAGGAGTTTGTGCAAGCACAAACCGTAAAATTATGAAAAAACTCGAAGGACTGATGTCCTTTCGATGTATTCAGTATATTTTTCAAAAGTTAATAATCAATGTTTAATATTTTAATGTTTATTAAATAAAATATGAACAAAATATGAACAAATACTAATTTACACAAAAGATATTTACTTTTTTAAAAGGATTTGTTAAAATTGACATAACTTGATGATCGTAGAACTATAATTTAACTAATCAGATAAGGAAGAAAAAGACTAAGCAATAGGAATATTTATATCCAGAAATTAACGAAAGTATTTTAAGGTTGATAGTTTTTTATCTAATTGATTATAGTTCACAGACTATACTTATTTAGGAGGATTTATATTATGGCAAGATTTACTTTACCAAGAGATGTGTATTACGGAAAAGGTTCTATTGAACAGTTGAAGAGCCTTCAGGGAAAAAAGGCTATTGTTGTAGTGGGTGGTGGCTCCATGAAGCGTTTCGGCTTTTTAGACAAGGTTGTAGCTAACCTAAAGGAAGCTGGTATGGAGGTTGAATTATTTGAAAATGTTGAACCTGACCCATCAGTAGAAACAGTTATGCGTGGTGCAGAGGCTATGAGAAAATTTGAGCCAGATTGGATTGTTGCAATGGGTGGTGGTTCTCCTATAGATGCTGCTAAGGCAATGTGGACATTTTATGAATATCCAGATGTTACCTTTGAGGATTTATGTATACCATTTAATTTTCCTAAGCTTAGAACAAAGGCTAAATTCTTAGCTATTCCATCTACATCAGGAACAGCAACAGAGGTTACAGCCTTCTCAGTTATTACAGATTATGCAAAGGGTATTAAATATCCATTGGCTGATTTTGAAATTACACCTGATGTTGCTGTAGTAGACCCGGATTTAGCAGAAACAATGCCTCCAAAGCTTGTTGCACATACAGGTATGGATGCTTTAACACATGCTATTGAGGCTTATGTATCAACCTTGCACGGACCATTTACAGACCCATTGGCATTACAGGCTATAGAAATGGTATTAGATTATCTTCCAGCCTCATACAATGGAAATATGGAGTCAAGAGAGCATATGCACTATGCACAGTGTCTTGCAGGTATGGCATTCTCAAATGCTTTATTAGGAATTGTTCACTCAATGGCACATAAGACAGGTGCAGCATTCTCTACAGGTCATATTCCTCATGGCTGTGCAAATGCCATTTATTTACCATATGTAATCAAGTACAATGCTCATGAAAAGGAAGCACTTAGCAGATATGCCGAAATTGCCAGAAGAATGGGACTTGATGGTACCTCAGAAACAGCACTTATGAACTCTTTATGCAAGAAGATTGATGAATTTAATATAAGACTTAATATTCCAAAGACACTTAAGGAGTTTGGTATCAATGAGGACGAATTTAAAGAAAAAGTAAAGACTATTGCAGAATTAGCAGTAGGAGATGCTTGTACAGGTTCAAATCCTAGAACTATTACTCCGGAGCAGATGGAGAAATTACTTACATGTACATATTATGGAACAGAGGTTGATTTCTAAGCATATTTTGACAGAGTATTAAAACAAAGTGAAATATAGTTGAATAATGGGAGAAAATCCTGTATAATTAACAAAGGAACTAAAGCCGCTTAGATTTGAGCGGCTTTATGTTATGACAGAAAGCCTTAAGTGAGGACAGCGACAAATTAACGAAAGGACATAAGGAAATGTTTAAAATTCTTAAAAAACAGGTATTAAATCCTACAGTAACTCTTATGGATATTGATGCACCTCTTATTGCGAAAAAAGCAGAGCCAGGTCAGTTTATTATATTAAGAGTTGATGCTGATGGTGAGCGTATACCACTTACTATTGCTGATTTTGACAGAGAAAATGGAGTTGTTACAATTATCTTCCAGATAGTAGGAGCAACAACAGAAAAGCTTAATGCTAAAAAAGAGGGCGAATTCATAGAAGATTTCGTAGGACCTCTTGGTGTACCTTCTCATGTAGATGGATTAAAAAAGGTTGCTGTAGTTGGTGGTGGAGTTGGTTGTGCTATTGCTTATCCAATCGCAAAGAAGCTTCACCAGTTAGGAGCAGAAGTTCATTCTATAGTAGGTTTTAGAAATAAAGACTTAGTTATCCTTGAAGATGAGTTTAACGCAGTTAGTGATAAGGTTTGTATGATGACTGATGATGGCAGCCACGGTACAAAGGGTCTTGTTACAAACGCTTTAAAGGAGCTTATTGAGTCAGGCGAAAAATATGATGAGGTTATTACTATTGGACCACTTATTATGATGAAGTTTGTTTGTGCCTTAACAAAGGAATATGGAATTAAGACTACAGTTAGTATGAATCCTATTATGATTGACGGTACAGGTATGTGTGGCGGTTGTCGTCTTACAGTTGGTGGTACTACAAAGTTCGCTTGTGTTGATGGACCGGATTTCGATGGACATGAGGTTGATTTTGATGAAGCTATTGAAAGATCATCTATGTACAGACCATTTGAAAGAAAAGCACATGAAGAAACTTGTAACCTATTAAAAAAGGAGGTACAGTAGGATGCCAAATATGTCATTAAAGAAAAATGAAATGCCTTCTCAGGATCCAAATGTAAGAAATAAAAACTTCCTTGAGGTAGCATTAGGATATACAGAAGAACAAGCCTTAGATGAAGCAGCCCGTTGTCTTAATTGTAAAACAAGAAATTGTGTAAGCGGATGCCCAGTACAGGTACAGATACCTGATTTCATTAAAGAGGTTGCAGCAGGAGATCTTGAAAAGGCTTATGAGGTTATTTCACAGTCAAGTGCATTGCCAGCAGTTTGTGGTCGTGTATGCCCACAGGAATCTCAGTGTGAAGGCAGATGTGTAAGAGGAATTAAAGGAGAGCCAGTAGGTATAGGCCGTCTTGAAAGATTCGTTGCAGATTATCACAACGCACATGCTACAGGCGAGGTTAATAAGCCAGAGTCTAACGGACATAAGGTTGCTGTTATAGGTTCTGGTCCTTCAGGACTTACTTGTGCAGGAGATTTAGCAAAGAAGGGATATGAGGTTACTATATTTGAAGCACTTCACTTAGCAGGTGGTGTTTTAGTATACGGTATTCCGGAATTCCGTCTTCCAAAGGCTATAGTTCAAAAGGAAATTGATGGACTTAAGGCTCTTGGTGTAAAAGTAGAAACAAATATGGTTATCGGTAAGGTTTTATCTATCGATGAGCTTATGGAAGAATACAAGTTTGAAGCAGTATTTATCGGCTCTGGTGCGGGTCTTCCTAGATTTATGAATATCCCTGGTGAAAACTTAAAGGGCGTATATTCAGCAAACGAATTCCTTACAAGAGTAAATCTTATGAAGTCATACAAGGAGGATTCATCAACTCCTATTATGAGAGCTAAGAGAGTAGCTGTTGTAGGTGGTGGTAATGTTGCTATGGATGCAGCAAGAAGTGCTAAGCGACTTGGCGCTGAAGAGGTTTACATAGTATACAGAAGATCAGAGGAAGAGCTTCCAGCCAGAAAAGAAGAAGTAGAACATGCAAAAGAAGAAGGAATTATCTTCAAGTTACTTACAAATCCGGTAGAAATTCTTCCAAATGATGAAAAATTTGTTGGAGCAATTAAGTGTCTTGAGATGGAACTTGGTGAGCCGGATGCGTCTGGAAGAAGAAGACCAGTTGAAAAGGCAGGTTCAGAGTTTGAAATTCCTGTAGATGCAGTTATTATGTCTATCGGTACATCTCCAAACCCACTCATCAAGTCAACAACAAAGGGACTTGAAACACAAAAATGGGGTGGAATTATTGTTGAAGAAGACACAGGTCTTACATCCAGAGAGGGTGTATATGCCGGTGGTGATGCAGTTACTGGTGCAGCAACAGTTATTCTTGCAATGGGAGCCGGAAAGACAGCAGCAAAGTCTATTGATGAATATTTAAGTGCTAAATAATAACATATAAGAAAAGCCATCGGTTTATGTGAGTTAAATCGATGGCTTTCTTATATGTATAATGTGAGGGAAAGTAAAAAAACGAAGATGTCCCTATCTGGAACATCTTCGTTCATAAAAGTATTATACATCAAAAATAAAATAAGTAAAGAGTTTTTTCTAAAATAGTAACAAGACCGTATATTAAGCCTTCAAATCGTTATCGTCTTTTTTTGTCAGGTTCTCCTCAAATAATTTGTCAGCCTCTTTTAAAAGCTTTCTTTGAAACTTGTTATTTTTTTTGTTTTTCTGCTTTTCAATTTTTTCAAGCTTTTCACGGATTTCCATTTCCTCATTAAGAATATCTAACTGGGAGTGAAGGTTACTTGTATATTGCTCGTATTCATTTTTCATTTTCCGGTTAAACCAGTCACCAAGCAATAGCTTTATGGAAGCGGCAACAGGAACAGCAATAAGCATACCTAACAGTCCGGCTAAATCGCCACCGATAGAAATAGCAATAAGTGTAAAGGCAGCATTTAAACCGACAATATCACCAACAATATTTGGACACAATATATTACAGTCAATTTGCTGAACAATCATTAAGGCTACAACAGCCCATACTATTGACCACAAATTTCCGGAGAATAAAGCCATAATGCCTGCAAAAACAATTCCTACAAATGGACCAATATAAGGAATCAGATTACAAATACCACATATAATACCGATTACAAAGGCATAATCAATACCTACAATATACAAAGCAATGGTAGATAATACAAAAACTAAAAAGGCTTCGATTAGCTGACCATGAATATATTTTGAAAAAGTGTTATTTATAATATTTAAGGAGTGACGAATGCTTTTTCCGATCCTTGATTTTCTAAAAATAAGAAAAAATAGCTGGTCCCACAGCTTTAAGAAATATTCATAGCTTGCAAGTATGTAAATGCTTAAAACTAAGGAAACTGCAAAGGAAAAAATATTCGCACCTATTGTTAATATAAAATCTCCAATACCGCCTAAAAAGCTGGTAAGCATATCAGTTAAAAAGCTTGCAATGTCACCTACCTTGTCCTTTAAAAAATCACCAAAAGGAATATTCCATTTGTTAATCAGGTTTTGGACACTCTCAGCAGAAAGTGAATTGTTTGAAAAGTATTCAGTAATTGTATCAAATATATTAGCAACGGTACTACTGTTGGAGATTTGACCACCAATCATAAAGTACACACCACCAATGAGTGAAATAATAACCAAAAACATCGCTAAATACGAGGTTACAAGTCCAATAACACGACAAAGGGTCTTGTGATATTTAAAAAACTTTCTTTTTAGAAAGAAGCCCTCAATGGCTTTCATAGGACCATACAATAAATAGCAAATGACTAGGGCAACAATAATCGGGCTTAATATACTTAATATATTATTAAATATATTTAAGGTTGTAGAGAAAATATTAGGAGCGTAGTCAACTATTACTGTGAATAAGTAAATAGACATACAGGTAACTGCCACATATGCACATAATTTGACATATCGTTTATTAAGCTTGAATTTCATAAATATTCCTTTCTTTTTTGTGTAAACATAAATAAAAATATTTTTATAAGTACAACTTATGATTATAGTATTAAAAAACTTTTATAAGTGCAGCTTACAATTTAATGTAAAAAAGTTCCATAATTATAATTTAAGATTTTAACATTTAAAGAATAATGTAAAATATCCTATATTATAACATAAAGAAAAAATTCAGAAAAGAAGCATAAACAGAAAAACAGTGAAAAAGCATAAACACAAAAACAGAAAAATAGCAGCAAACAAAAGATACGATAGGTAAAGAAAAAAATATAACAGTCTGGACTTACCACTATATGTTGTGAAAAATATTATATATAATTTCTTAATTTTTTTATATAAAATATACAACATATAGTAGTAATATTTCTATTGATTTGCTATAATTAGTTGGTGGCTTGGGTTTTTGACCAATTTTAGGCAGAGCAAAGGCTGTAATTTAAACACAAGATGTTGACTTAAGGATGTTATTATGAAATACATATTTAATAAAACTATAGGTGGAAGCTATGAAAGAAAACTGCCTGTTATGAATATGAAAAGATGTACGATAGCAGCAGTTTTATTGGCACTTTTTATACCAACAATACTAATAACCAATATTGTTTTTTTGAACCAGACATTAATCAGACCAGAATACAACAAGTATTTAGGCAGTATTTTACTAATATCAGTGGTATTTCTGTTTGTAAGAGTTTTAGTAGGCTCAAAATATGAATATAGACGATTTTATGGAATTATATATAGGAGCTTTTTAATAATTTGTAGTGGCTTTATGATATTGTTATGTAATAGTTATTTTAGAATAGAGGGTAGTCTGTTTTACTATTTTCTAACAATGCTGTTTTTTGCTATTATACCTGTATTTAATGTTGGTGAACTTTTGTTTTCCGAAGCAATAGTTATTGCATTTATGGCATATTTAATAGGAACAAACAAGGCAGTAGTGTCAGTTGTATCACAAATTCTAATTTTTAACTTTGCAAGAATTATAGTTACAGTATGGAAATATGCTATTGTAGCAAGAGGCTTTAGAGCTAAAATGGCTGTGGAAAATTCGCCAGAGTATGTTACAAAGGACTTGGTTACAGGTTTTCTTAATACAGCAGGCCTTAACCGCCGTATGGAAATCATGTGGGATGTGTGCAGAAGAAACAAGGTTTCCTGTGGGGCAATGACTATGGATATATCATATATTGTTTCAGAATATGAAATCTATGGCTTTGAAAGTGCTGACGAATGTATAAAAGATATTGCAGATAATGTGAGAAAAATATTAAGAGATAAGACAGATATATTTGCCAGAACCGGAAAGTATCGTTTTGCAATAGTGGCGTGCGATAAAAACCAGACAGAGCTGTTGCTTATGGCAAAAAGACTGCAAAATAATCTTGAGTGTGGAAAGTATACAAATATTGGAATTGTACTTCTAAAGGATACAAGGAAGGATACATATGCAAATATTCTAAAGGTAGCCAATAATTCCTTAAGAGTAGCAAAGCAGTCAGATGCTGGAGCTATTGCATATGGAAGAAAACTTGTCAGATAGTACAGAAAGGACAATTTATGGGTAAAAGACCAAAAATAGTAATAACAGACGGAAAGACTATTGCTGAGGATAGAGAGTTTTTTAAGCCTCTTGAAGAAATTGGTGATTTAACAGTATATGATTTGTCAACAGAGGAGGAAATAATAGAAAGAATAAAAGATTGTGACATTATACTTTGCAATAAAAATCAGTTTAATGAAGCAAATCTTAAATATGCTTCAAACCTAAAATATATTGGATTATTTGCTACAGGCTACAATAATATTGACATTGAATATTGTAAAGAAAGAAATATAACAGTATGTAATGCTGGCTCATATTCTACAGATGCAGTAGCACAGCATACCTTTGCACTCATTTTAAATTTTTTTAGCAAAGTAAGAGAATATGCTAATTTTTGTGACAAGGGCGGCTGGCAAAAAAGTGAGGTATTTTCTCCATTTATATATCAGATGAATGAAATGGCAGGAAAAACCATAGGTATTGTTGGCTACGGACATATTGGCAAAAGGGTAGGCGAACTTGCCAAAGCCTTTGGAATGAAGGTGCTTGCAACTGCAAGAAGCAAAAAAAGTGATGAGGGTGTAACCTTTGTAGATTTAGAAACACTTATAAAAAATTCAGATGTAGTAACAGTGCATTGTCCACTTAATGAACAGTCAAATAAAATGTTTAATGAAAAGACTTTTAAAATGTTTAAGAAAAGTGCATACTTTGTTAATACTGCCAGAGGTGGCATAATGGACGAGAAAGCTTTGGCAAATGCTTTAAACAATGGAGCTTTGGCAGGAGCGGCAGTAGATTGTCTGACAGTTGAGCCGATGAGTAGGGATTGTGCATTAATGGGTGCAAAAAATATTACCTTTACGCCTCATGTGGCATGGGCTATGGAGGAAACCAGAAACAGATTGTTGTTAATTGTAATTGACAATATTAAAAATTATTTGAAGGGTACACCTACAAATGTAATAGTTTAATAAGTACAGCTATTTACAACAAATAGAATGACAATTATGTGGAAATATGGTATCATATAAGAATAAGAAGTGTGAACAGTATCAGAGGTAATAGGAGTGATTTGATGCGTCCAATTATTAATTATGACATTTGTGCCGTTATTATATATTTGGTTTTGATTGGCACAATGATATTAAAGAAAATGACTCATGGTACTGATAATAAAGTATTTTTGCTGTTCTTATTTGTAGGAGCTGTAGATTCTATTTTTAGCCTCTCTACTTCGTTGTGGATAAGAAATGTAGGAACAAATCAATCAGCTATTATAGTTGCTTTGCAAGGAACCTATCTGGCAATGCGAAATTTGCAGGGACTTATGTATGCTGTGTACATTGTTGCTATAACCGATACATGGCATAAACTTAAGAAACACAAAATAGGTACTGCTTTGTTATTAATACCATATATATTAGTAGTAATTCTACTATTTATAAACAATTTTACACATAGTATATTCTATTTTGATAATACTTTAGGATATGTGCGTGGATATTTGTTTTTAATATTATATGTTTTAACTACAACCTATATTGTATTTGGAATAATATATATTATTAAATATAGAAAATTAGTCAGAAAAGATAAGATAATAGCCATTATACTTATGGTTCCTTTTACAATAACAGCATTGCTTATCCAATATTATAATACTGCTATATCGGTAGAAATGTTTACTGGTGCCGTAGCTACGCTGATTATTTTTATTATGGTACAAAGACCGGAGGATTATATTGAGCCGTATACAGGCTTTAAAAATGATGAAACCTACAAAGAGGACATAAAAAGATATTATGGTAGTGAAAAGTATGTAGATATTATTATCTTCAACATTAAAAATTATGAATCAATAATTTCTATGATGGGCTATGAAAAAGAGCCTGTCTGGCTTAAAATCATTAGTGAAAGAATTATTAGCTGTCTTGGAAAGCGAATAGGCTTAGCTAACATATATTATCTTGGCAGGGGAATGTTCAGACTGGTTGTGAGTGGTAGAAATATGAAATATACAAAGCAGATAGCCGAAAATATAAAAAGCGCCTTTAAGGAAAATATACAGTTTTATAAATCCAATATAAATATAGTATCCACTGTATGTGTAGTGCAAAATTTTGTTGACATTAAAAGCTACAGAAAGTTTAGCTGGTTTGATAATGAGGTAGAAAAGGTTGTTCCATATTCAGGAAATGTGGTATGGGCAAAGGATATATTATCGAAAAATCATATTTTAATCAGTGATAAGATTGACAGTATAATAGAAGCGGCAATGGCAAACCAATGCTTAGAGGTATACTATCAGCCTATATACTCCATAAAGCACAATGATTTCCATTCGGCAGAGGCTTTGCTTAGATTAAAGGACCCAGAATATGGATTTATACCACCAGATGTATTTATTCCTGCCGCAGAGAAAAGTGGAGCTATATATAGAATTGGTGATTTCGTTTTTGAAGAGGTTTGTAAATTTGTTGCCAGTGAGCAATTTAAAACAAGTGGACTAAAATATATTGAAGTAAATCTTTCTACTGCACAATGTATGCAAAGTGAAATGGCAGACAATCTGATTAGTATAATGAAAAAGTACAATGTGAGTGCTGAACAAATCAATTTAGAGATTACAGAAACAGTAGCAAGCTATGACCAGAATGTAATGATGGACAACATCGAAAAGCTTATCCAGAATGGTTTTTCTTTCTCTTTGGATGATTATGGTACAGGATATTCAAATATAAAGAGAGTTGCTTCACTTCCACTTAATATTATTAAACTAGACAAAACCTTCGTAAATATGGAAGAAAATCCAAAAATGTGGATTATACTTAAAAATACAATCCAGATGATTAAGGAAATGAATCTTAAAATAGTAATTGAAGGTGTAGAAACAAGGAGAATGGCAGAAAAGTTCAGAGAGCTGGATTGTGAATATATACAAGGCTATTATTACTCAAAGCCAGTTCCACAAAAAGAATTTATAGAGTTCTTAGCTAAACATAAAAAAGAAAAAGCTTTTGACAAATGAAAAAATTTAAGGTAAAATCTCGATTATTTAGCCATAAGTATAAAGAAATATTAGAAAAGTGCCGATACACAACACGTAATGTTATGTGTAGAAAAAGGATTTTCTACGCTACTGGTGTGGCAAAGCAATCATGGAGGATTTATTATGAATGTTAAACTTGTAAAAAATGATAATGTAGCTAATGGATATTCAAAAAAGGTAAATGACCAAAATCAGAATAAAAAGCATAAAAACAGATATTTTGTTGGGCAAGCCAATACAGAGGATACTAAAAGTCTAGTAAATGAAAAAAGAACAAAGGCTAGACAAAAGGCTAGAAAGCTGATAGATAGTGCTTGGAAAACAGAAAATAAGGTCAGTGATGGCATAGATAGTATGCGTAGTGAGCATACAAATGCTCTAAAGGATATAAAATTTTCATCTGATATGTTAAAGGATATAGAAAATACCAAGGAGCAGCTAAGAAAAGAATATGGAGTGGAATTAGACTCACAGGAGCAAAAGGATTTAGAACTTTTACAGAAAAAGCAGGACAGCAAAAATAAGCTGGATGTAGGTAGTTTTACTGATGAGGAAATGGACAGACTTAAGGAGCTTGAGGGTACACCTCTTACAGAGTATCAAAAGGCAGTTTTAGAGCTTAACGATACAGCAAGGGAATATAAGGATGTTGTATCAAAGGGTGATAAAACCTTGCAGAATATTACAGGAAGTATAAGTCAGGCAAAGATTGAACAGCTAAAGCTAAGAGCTGTACAAAAGGCAAATAAGGCAGCAGAGCAGGTTATAGAGGCTGCCAGTGATGAGATAACAGGAATGTTAAGACAAGAGGCAGTAGATAAGATTGAAGAAACACAGCAGGAGGAGAAGGAAAAGGCAGAGAAGAAGGAGGAGAAACAGCAGGCTAAGGAGGAACAGTTAGACAAAATAGAAGAGAAAAATAAGGAAAATGAAAAGACAATACAGGATGTTCAAGAGGAAATTAAAAAGATTAAAAAGCAAAATAATCTTACAGATGATGATTTAAAGGGAATAGATATAGATTATATGTTTTAATTAAATAAAAATTGAAGGATATGGAATAAAGGATAAAGAACAAGGGATAAAGGGTAAAATAAACAATAACCCTAGTGATAGTGCTGTCTGGCAATTATGTAATTGTATATCAGGCAATATTATCACTGGGGTTAATTTTGTGCTAAAGCTTTATGCTGCAAAATTTCATACAGTATTATTTTGTACCGAAAATTCTATCACCAGCATCTCCAAGACCCGGGCAGATGTAAGCGTGTTCATTTAATTGTCTGTCAACATGACCTACATAGATTTGAATGTCTGGGTGGTCATTTTTAAGTCTTTCAAGACCTTCTGGTGCAGCTATAATACACATAAATTTAATGTTTTTGCCGCCGTGCTGTTTAATAAAATCAATAGCCTCAGAGCCAGAACCACCAGTTGCAAGCATAGGGTCAACAACTAAAATAGTTCTCTGGTCAATAGGCTCAGGTAATTTGCAGTAATATTCGTGTGGCTCGTGGGTTTCAGGGTCACGATAAAGACCAATATGACCAACCTTTGCAGATGGAACTAAGCTAAGGATACCACCTACCATACCAAGACCAGCTCTGAGAATAGGAACTACTGCTAACTTTTTACCAGCAATAACTGGTGACATACAGGTTTCAATAGGGGTTTTTATTTCAATTTCCTCTGTAGGAAGGTCACGCAATGCCTCAAAGCCCATAAGCATTGCTATCTCTTCAACTAAAGTACGAAACTCATTTGTACCTGTGCGTTCATCTCTTAGTCTGGAAATCTTATGCTGAATAAGAGGATGATCCATTATTTTTACATTATCCATTTTAATTCCTCCAAGATAAATTCTTACCTTAAATTTTAGTTTAAATAGTAGTAATAGTCAACAAATAAAACCGATTAAATGACGATTTTTAAGATATAAATACTGGAAATTTAAAGAAATATATTGTCAAATACATAGATAATTATTATACTTTTATACAGTGGGCAATTATGGACAAAATACAAGTAAGGATTGCCAAAAGAGAAAGGAAAAAGCAATATGAATGAACAAAAAGCAATTCGTGATGCAAGGGTATTAGGCATACCTAAAATGCTGCTGTTGGGACTACAGCATATGTTTGCAATGTTTGGCGCAACAATTTTAGTTCCAATTTTAGTTAATCAATACTTTGGACAGGAGGTATTATCTATCCAGGTAACATTAGCCTGTGCAGGTGTTGGTACATTATTATTTCACTTTATCTCAAAGGGAAAGGTACCTGCATTTTTAGGTTCATCCTTTGCATTTCTAGGTGGATTTGAAACCATAGCAAATCTTAACACAGGAATATACAAGGATATGCCTGCATCAGAAAAGCTTGCCTATGCCTGCGGTGGTATAGTAGTAGCTGGTTTGCTTTACCTTGTTTTAGCACTTGTTATTAAGCTTGTAGGGGTAAAGAAAGTTATGAGATTTTTACCTCCGGTAGTTACGGGACCTATTATTATATGTATTGGTTTGTCATTAGCATCTTCAGCAGTTACAAACGCATCAAGCAACTGGCTGATTGCTATTGTAGCCTTTGTAATTATAGTAATATTTAATATATGGGGAAAAGGTATGTTTAAAATCATTCCAATTCTTTTAAGTGTAGTGATTTCATACTTATTGGCATTAGTATTACATGAATGTGGTATTACAAATCCAGGTGGCTCAGAAATTCTTAACTTTTCAAGTATAGAGGCTGCAAAGTGGTTTAGCTTACAGCCATTTGAATTATGTAAGTTTGATATTACAGCTATATTAGTTATGGCACCTATTGCCATTGCTACTATGATGGAGCATATAGGAGATATGTCAGCTATCTCTGCAACAGTTGGCGAAAAATATATTGAGGACCCAGGCCTACACAGAACTTTAATTGGGGATGGTTTAGCAACCTCGCTTTCAGGTCTTGTTGGTGGACCAGCAAATACAACCTATGGTGAAAATACAGGTGTATTAGAGCTTAGTAGAGTACACGACCCTAGAGTAATAAGAATAGCAGCAATTTATGCTATTGTACTTAGCTTTTTCCCTAAGATTTCAGGAGTTATAGGAACAATACCAAGCTCAATAATTGGTGGTATAAGCTTTATTCTTTACGGAATGATTGCTGCAAATGGTGTTAGAAATGTTGTTGAAAATCAGGTAGACTTTACAAAATCAAGAAACCTTATTATTGCAGCTACAATTCTTGTAAGTGGCTTAGGCTTTGGCAGTGGTATTACTATCAATATAGGTTCAACCTCTATTACATTAACAGCACTTGCTATAGCAGCAATTTTAGGTATTTTATTAAATGCAATTCTTCCTGGAAGAGATTACGATTTTGACACAGATATTAAGAAAAAAGAAAGTTAAAATATATCATATAAAGTGATTAAAATTAATCATTTTCAAACTATATTTTTTATGTTACCATATGACCATAAGTTAAAAGCAATGAAGAGGAATAGTAGTTTTCCTAGTTTTTTAAGAGAGTCATTGGTTGGTGGAAAATGATAAAACGAAGTTTGCGAACTCGCCTTGAAGCTGCCTTGGTGAAATAACAGTAGTTAAGGACGCGGACCCTGCGTTATAGGGGAAGGACATGATGGTGTCTAAAGTGCATGATTTATTCATGAAGTAGAGTGGTACCGCGATTATTCGTCTCTACAGCAAAAGCTGTAGAGGCGTTTTTTTATATGGTGACAAGTCAAGCGCCGCCACCTTTCATAAAAAACGCATATTAACCATAGTCTATATGAAAATAAAAGTTTTTGCCATGCAAGCACAGCGAGCATTTGACGACCACTAATAAGCGAGCAGCTTTGCTACGAGCTTATGGGCAAGCCACATAACAGACCTTATCCTATAGGCAACCAGAAAAATAAATATATAATGAAAAAGAAAGAAGGAATACATTTATGAAGAATTATGAAAAGTATAGAAAGCAATATTTTATGCCACCAGTGAGCTCTTATGACTGGGTTAAAAAGGATTGTATAGAAAAGCCACCTATTTGGTGTTCTGTAGATTTAAGAGATGGTAATCAGGCATTAATCGAGCCAATGAGCCTTGATGAAAAATTAGAGTTCTTTAAAATGTTAGTGGATATTGGCTTTAAGGAAATAGAGGTAGGCTTTCCGGCAGCATCAGAAACAGAATATGAGTTTATCAGAACAATAATTGAACAGAATATGATACCTGAAGATGTTACTATTCAGGTTTTAACACAGGCAAGAGAACATATTATTAAAAAGACCTTTGAGGCTATAGAGGGAGCACCACACGCAATAGTACATCTTTATAATTCAACCTCAGTAGCTCAAAGACAGCAGGTGTTTAAAAAGAGCAAGGAGGAGATTAAGCAGATTGCTATAGATGGTGCAAAATTATTAAAGAAGCTTGCTAAGGATAAAAAGAATATATCCTTTGAATATAGTCCGGAAAGCTTTTCAGGAACTGAAGTGGATTATGCAGTAGAGGTATGTAATGCAGTTATTGATATATTAAAGCCTAAAAAGACAAACAAATTAATAATTAATCTGCCTACAACTGTTGAAACCTCAATGCCTCACATTTTTGCTTCACAGGTAGAATATGTTCATAAAAATTTATTAAATAGAGAAAATGTAATAATTTCTGTTCACCCTCATAATGATAGGGGCTGTAGTGTAAGTGATGCAGAAATGGCTGTGCTTGCAGGAGCAGACAGAGTAGAGGGTACATTATTTGGCAATGGAGAAAGAACAGGAAATGTAGACATTATTACAGTAGCAATGAATATGTATAGTCACGGAGTTGACCCAAAGCTTGACTTTTCTAATATGCCAGAGATTAGAAAAACCTATGAAAGACTTACCAGAATGAAGGTACACGATAGAAGTCCATACGCAGGAGATTTGGTATTTACAGCATTTTCTGGCTCTCATCAGGATGCTATTGCAAAGGGAATGCAGTATAGAATAGACAACAAAAGAGATATTTGGGATGTGCCTTATCTTCCTATTGACCCGGTTGATGTGGGAAGAACTTATGACTCAGATGTAATTAGAATAAACAGCCAGTCGGGCAAGGGTGGTGTAAACTATATATTAAAGCAAAACTTTTCAATATCACTTCCAGAAGGAATGAGAGAAGAGGTGGGCTATAGGGTAAAGGGAGTTTCGGATAAGGAGCATAGAGAGCTTTCGCCAAAGGTAGTATATGAAATATTTGAAAGCAATTATATAGAAAATACACCATATTTCCAGATAAATGAATGTCACTTTAAACAGATTAATGGAATAATGGCAGAAGCAACTATTTTCTATGGTGGAAGAAAAACTATTGTAGATGCTAATGGTAATGGCAGACTTGACGCAGTAAGCAACGCCATTAAGCAATTCTTTGGAATTGATTATCAGCTTACAACTTATGAGGAGCACGCATTATCAGATGGCTCATCTTCAAAGGCAATAGCCTATGTGGGAATTATTTGTGATAATTGTAAATATTGGGGTGCAGGTATAGATGAGGATATTATTAAGGCTTCAATACACGCTCTTTGTGTATGTGTAAATAAGCTGCCTCAGATTGTGAAAAATGAATATGGTGATGATGAAAGGCTAATGGCAATTATGAATTATATTCAAAGTAATTATCAGACAGTTACCTTAGAGTCCTTAGCTAATGAATTTCATATTTCAGCACCTTATTTGTGCAGGTATATAAAGAAAAAGTCTGGTAAAAACTTTGGAGATATTATTACAAGTGTAAAAATAAAAAAGGCTAAGACCTTACTTAGAAATGGAAATATGACAGTTGAAAATATTGCTCACGCAATAGGCTATCAGAATGTAGAGCATTTTAACAGAACCTTTAAAAAGAAAACTAATATGACACCTGTGCAATATCGTAACGGAGATTTTGATTAAGTAGTTGACAAATTAGAAACATAATATTATACTCCTAATCGTAAATGAAAATCGTTCTCATTTGCGATTAGGAAATACTTTACCTTCTATATTTTTAAGTATGGATTGTGAAATTTATATAAGAAAATTTAGAAATTGCGTATATAAGGAGGATTTATGTTTCTGGAAATTGGAGATTTAAAAAAGAGTTTTGGAAGTGGAGATAATGAAGTTGAAGTTTTAAAGGGTATAAGCTTTAGTGTTGAAAAAGGCGAGATATGTGTTTTACTTGGACCTTCAGGATCTGGTAAATCAACACTATTAAATATTATTGGTGGTATTGATAATGCTACAAGCGGTTATGTTTCAATTAATGGCGAAAAAACAGGTGATATGAATGAAAAATCGCTTACAGTATATCGTAGAAAGCATTTAGGCTATGTTTTCCAGATGTACAATCTAATACCAAACCTTAATGTTAAAGAAAATATTGAGGTAGGTGCTTATCTTAGTGACAATCCCTTAGAAATTGATGATTTATTAAAAACCTTAGGACTTTATGAACATAGACATAAATTACCTAATCAGTTATCAGGCGGACAGCAGCAAAGAACAGCTATTGGTCGTGCTATTGTTAAAAATCCTGATATTTTATTATGTGATGAGCCAACAGGTGCATTAGATTACAACACCTCAAAGGAAATCTTAAAGCTTATTGAGGATGTAAATAAAAAGTATGGAAATACAGTTATTATGGTTACACATAATGATGCAATTAAAAACATGGCTGACAGAGTAATAAAGCTAAGAGATGGACAAATAAGAAAAGATTACAAGAATGAAACAAAAATTCAGGCAAGTGAGCTTGATTGGTAAGGTGGTGAAAATTAATGAAAAATCCATTAAGAAAAAGGTTACCGAGAGAATTTAAGTCGGAGTTTTCAAAATATCTTGTAATATTTTTGTTTATGACACTTACAATAGGCTTTGTTTCAGGCTTTTTGGTTGCCGGCAGCAGTATGATAACTGCATATGATAACAGCTTTGAAAAATACAATATTGAAGATGGCCATTTTGTAGTAAATAATGAATTAGATGAGGCTGCAATTAAAAATATTGAAGCTGATGGGGTAAAATTGTATGAGAATTACTACATTGACCTTGATACGGATGTAAATGGAGATAGCAAGGACGAATGTACAGTAAGAGTATTTAAAAACAGAACAGAGGTTGATAAGATTTGTATTATGAAGGGAGAGCTTCCTTCAAATCAAAATGAAATTGCCATTGACAGAATGTTTGCTGATAATAACTCTTTAGAAATAGGCGACAAGATTACTCTTAGAGGCAAGGAGCTTAAGGTTACAGGCTTGGTTGCATTATCTGATTATAGTGCATTGTTTTCAAGTAATACAGACCTTATGTTTGACTCTATTAAATTTGGTGTAGCAATAGTAAATGATGAGTATTTCGATAGCTTAAGTAATGATATAAAGAAGTACAGCTACGCATTTACTTATAATGAAGCACCAAAGGATGAAACTGAGTCAAAGGAAATGTCAGATAAATTTATGGAAAAGCTTGTAAAAGAAGTAATGGTATCAGGCAATTCCATAGCAGACTATATTCCGGAATATAGTAATCAGGCAATTCACTTTACAGGTGATGACATGGGTGGCGACAAGGCAATGATGATTGTTCTTTTGTATATTTTAATAGTAATTATGGCATTTGTTTTTGCAATTACCATAAGTCATACAATTACAAAGGAAGCTACAGTTATTGGTACACTTAGGGCATCTGGCTACACCAGAGGCGAGCTTTTAGGCCACTATCTTACATTGCCAATGATAGTTACTGTGGCAGCAGCTTTAATAGGAAATATTTTAGGATATACATTTTTTAAGGATATGGTTGCGACTATGTACTATGGTAGCTATAGCTTACCTACATATGAAACCATATGGAATGGAGAAGCCTTTGTACTTACAACAATAATTCCTTTGATAATAATGTTGTTAGTAAATGTTCTTGTTCTTGTTAATAAGCTTAAGCTTTCTCCTTTAAAATTTATAAAGAGAGATTTAACAAAGAAAACTAGAAAGAAAGCAGTTAAATTACCTCACTTTAAATTCTTTACCCGTTTCAGGATTAGAATATTAATTCAAAATAGAGTTAATTACATAATGTTATTTATTGGAATTGCACTTGCCAGCGTATTATTATTATTTGGTTTAATGATGAAGCCTCTGCTTGAAAATTATTCGGAAGAAATAACTGATAATATGATTTCAAATTATCAATATATTCTTAAAGGACAGGTTGAAGTAGAAAATAAAGATGCTGAAAAGTATAGTGTAAATTCATTAAAAATAAAGCAGGACGACGGAGAGGGAGAAGAGGTTAGTGTATATGGAATTACAAAGGATAGCAAATATGTATCAGATAAATTACCTGAAAATGAGGTTGTTATTTCTAGCTCATATGCTGAAAAATATGGCATTGATGAAGGCGATGAAATCGAATTAGAGGAAATATATGATAGTAAGCAGTACAAGTTTAAGGTAGCTGGTATAAAAAAATATCCATCAGGTATAAGTATTTTTATGACAAATGATATGTTTGCAGATACCTTTGGAAAGGATGAAGGATATTTTAACGGATATTTCTCTAATGAAAAATTAGATGAGATTGACGAAAAATATATAGCAGCAACTATTACTATAGATGATTTAACAAAGGTATCAAGACAGCTAGACAGGTCTATGGGTGAAATGTTCCAGCTTTTGAATGTATTTTCAATAGTTTTAGTAATTATTTTGATTTATTTATTAACCAAGCTTGTAATTGAGAAAAATTCAAATGCAATATCAATGGTTAAAATATTGGGATATAACAATAGTGAAATAAGTAGTTTATATTTAATAGCAACTACCTGGGCGGTAGTTATAGCAACATTAATTAATATGTATATTGCAACAGTGGTTATAGATTCAATTTACTTTGAGATGATGAAGGATTATCCAGGATGGCTTACATTATATATTGGACCGGCAACATATGTAAAAATGTTTGTAATGATTATGGTTGCATATATCGTAGTAGCATTATTACAGTTTAGAAAGATTAAGAAAATTCCAATGGATGAAGCACTTAAAAATGTGGAGTAAGGGCAGCTTATAAGTAAAAGATAGCTTTTGTAGGCAGATTGGTGTAAAACCGTCTGCCTATATTTTTGCTCTTATTAAGCGTTATTATTTCTTTTACAATATCTTTTCATTTGCGTGAGCGTAGTAGATATGTTTAGGATTATAGCTCATAACAAGTTCCCAATCTGTCTTCAAATTAGTATTTTCTTCATAGGCATCCAAATAATCAATAGGTTCTAAATCACCTACAATACATATACCATTATCTAATATCAAAGATATGCTATCTTCACTATGGCTCGTTGTAGAAATAATTTCTCCTGCAATACCAATATTATTTAAAAATTCCCTACTTGTTTGACAACTAATAACTATGGAATCTTTTTCCTCTATAGGTTTATAAATTAATCGTTTATCTCTACTAAAAATTTCATCAGAATAATGAATTTGTGAGCATTGAGTATCAATCACAAGAAGTCTTACTCCTTGCTCCATTAATTCACTAACTAAGCCAATATGGTCTGGATGATAATGAGTAGCCAAAACATACAAAATGTCATTTACTTTTATGTTGTTTTTTTTAATTGCTCTATAAAACGCTGGCATTGTTCCTGCATAATCGGTATCAACAAGCAAATATCCGTTTTCTCCTTGAACTAAAAAGGTATTTGTATTACCATATCTTAATTTACTTACCATAATAACCATCTCCTGTTGTTCGTGGACCACTGACAACTTTATATCCGTCAGCCTTAAGCCTTGCAGTAAGAACATCAACCTTTTCTTTGCTACCTACGCTGAATGCAATGTGTGCATATCCCGTACGAGCAAGTTCCTTGGGAAAATCTGAAATTTTCGGCTTGTTCATAATTTCAAGTCGTGTGCAATCATCAAATGAGAGAAAATATGAGCGAAAATTTGTATTGGGATTGTAATAGCCGTCATTTGACTTTACGTCAAAATACTTCATAAATTATCTCTATTCATTTAGGTTCTTCGTGTAGAAAAGAAAAGTTGTCCACTTATTCCTAATTTCAATAATTTTTACCTCACAAAAATATGGTTGGTAGTTCTAAAAACTGGAATCTATCAGTTAGATAAATGATAAAATTGTTCTTAACTTAAATCAAGAGTTGTATAGCCAAACTCGTTGATATGTCTTTGCAAATTATGAAAATCCATCATGTTTTTATTTTTCCGAAATAGTCCTTTTTTATTAAACAATATTTTAGTATGTGCGTATGTGCTATACAATTCGATATATGGCGGTTCGGCAGTGATATTTCTTTCTCCGATACAGTTTCCTCTACTGTTGGGATATTTCCGATTGAAATTTATAGTACATTCTTTGTATGTCAACCAATGCAAATCACTAAATTTTATTCCATGCTCATCAATAGAAACAATATTCTCGTAGGAGACTTCATTAACCTCAAGATGGAAGTAATGATGTTTTGATTTAAAATACTCGACAGCTGCATTGATATGTTCCAGAAAAAATGCGACTTGTTCCTCCGTCAAACTACATTCCCATGGATAGTTGTTAGCCATTCCTGTTTTCCCGTATTGATATGCTGCCATACTATATTTTATTTCCGGTTTTATCCATTTTACAATCAGAAAATCGTTTTCCTCAAGCAATATTTCAGCGTTTCCTGTTGAAAGAATTTGTACTTTTATTGCCTCTGTTTCAGCTGTCATAAATAAAGTTCCTTTCCTAACAAATACCGATTTCTTAGTTCTAAAAACTGGAAGTTAGCGATTTCTTTTTCCGGTATTCTCTGTCCCACGGATTTCCTCATGATAGAAATAATCTACGATCACCGGATGCCCCTGCGGGACTCTGCCATAAGGCATTTCATTATCCACAAAGGCACAATCATACTTCTTAGCCATTTTCTCAGCTTTTACTTCAAGTGCTTCAAAGTAGCTGCGGTTATGCTTGTTATAGATC